>CXWK01000835.1_pt2 | contig 37046 bp, 33 predicted proteins | sample 590851 | NCBI WGS metagenome assembly CXWK01 (sample SAMEA3498364, study PRJEB10139) | wastewater metagenome | biome: wastewater treatment plant; material: activated sludge | place: Denmark | collected 2014-08-01
ATTGATGCCTGCGTGGATCGCCAGGTTTAGGCACTTCGGCTCCGTCGGTAGGAGGCAAGGTCGGAACCCAGGATCAGCAGCCCGTCCGTGCTGACCTGACGGAGTAGGTCGCTACCTTCATCGAGCCGGGTCTCAATTTCAGCGGGACTGTACTCAACGATCTCGACCGCATTGCCCGTGAGGCGACCAACCCCGTTGCGCCANNTCATCGAGCTGGTTTGCCCAACCCTCGTCATCCTCATCGATGTCGGTTGGGCGTACCACGAGGACGTCGATGTCACTGTCCGTTCTCGCCTCTCGTCGTGCGAACGAGCCGAAGACGATGACGCTCGCGGGTGGATTCGGCATGGCCGAAGCCATCCGGCCAATTTCGCCCAGCACGTTGTCGGTCGCATGGGCCAGCGAGATCAGCGAACGGGCGGCAGTGTGCTCACGTACGAGCCGAAACTGTGATGATGGCGGAACCTCTCGTCGTTCGACGACACCAAGGTCGACAAGCCCGGGCAGAATCCGGGAAGCCTGTGCCGGGCTGACGGCTGAGAGCTGAGCCACTTCGCGAAGGTTGAGCTCGGCAGTGGTTTCGACGAGGGTGGCCAGTACTCGACCTTGGGCGCCGGGAACGATCACCTCGATTGGTCGAACGAAGTCCACGACTCAAACCTACCATGATGCGAACAATTATGAAATGGTCGTTCCTTATTTGATAGACATCGCCCGTCGGTCGCTGCTTGACCACCGGGAGCGCTGCGAGGTTCTCCTCGCCGGTCTCCGGCCCGTCGATGCCCAGCAGAACCGTGGCGTCTTTGGCGGTACCGGATCGCATTGGCAACCCTTTGAGCAATGGAAGCGCAGCGTTCGGCCCGCTCGACGGTCTTGCGGGCGACGCCTTCGATGACTCCATCCGGGTCGTACTCGGCCCTGGCTTTCGAGTTGGGTCCGCCTGGCGGCGGTCCCGCTGACCGTGACTGGACGCGCTCACACGGGGTCGGTGGCGAGATGGTGCGCCTGTCTCGCCATACCGACGGAGGGAGGGTTGTGAGCATGCACACCGACAACTAGAGTTGTCGGTGTGGAGATCTTGCCAAGTGCCCGAAAGCACGGCGTCTCCGATGACGATATTCGCCATGCCATCGAGAACGCGACGGGATGGATCACACAACCCGATCAGCCTGACTTCACCATGCTGATCGGCCCCGACCGACGAGCTGCTCTGATTGAGGTCGGAATTCTCGAAGCAGGGGAGCAGGACTTCGTGATCCATGCGATGACAGCACGAATTAGGTACCTGAAGATGATTGACTCGCCAAGAGGTGGCCCACAATGAAGACAACCAAGCATCCCAGATCCCTCACCGATGAGGACGCCGAGGCCATCGTCGGGTCGTTCGATAACGCGACAGATGATGGCTATGTCGTCGGCAGCGGCGACACGCTGGCCGAGCTTCGGGCAGCGGCAGCGGCTCGGCGTGATGCGGATAGCCGAATCGAGGCAGCTGCCATTCGAGCCCATCGGGAGGGCGCATCCTGGGGAGTCATCGGGGCGCAGCTTGGAATGACGCGCCAAGGTGCTCGCCAGCGATTTGAGCGACTGGTCACTGCCTGAACCAGGCCGCCGCACGAGCTGCGGTGCATGAGGAGTGCGAGGCCGTCCGTATCGCGCTTGGGTGCTCGTTCGTCTAGCGCCTCGACTAGCGGGCGTTGGTCTAGTCGGGTTGGAGCGTGAGCTGTCGGAGTTGCTCGGTCGGCCGGTTGATGTTGTTCCCGCATCGAGTCTGAAGGCCAGCATCGAGCCTCGGTTGCTCGCCGAGGCCATTCCGTTGTGAGGAGTGACCGTCAACGACTCGAGGACGTCATCGCCGCCGCAGATGCAATCTCGTCCCACTTGAATCGAGGGTCGATCATGCCTGATCGTTGCCCTTGAGCAGCATCGCTCCTGGGCGGATTCGATCCGGGGTTCCAGATTGATGCGCTCAGGTGAGTATCGCCTCAAATGACCCCACGCTCTGCGAGAGCCCGCGCGAACTCGGACACGGTCCCAAGTGCATGACGACGTTCGCTCTCGCCAGCGTCGCCCTCGAGAAACGTTGCGTATTGGGTTGGACCCACCGAATCGATGTCTCGGAACTGGTCAGCAACGAGGAGCGTGAGCTGTGCTTCAAGTTCCCCGGCGGAGTCGCCCGCAACCAAGGGGCTTGACGCGACTCGGTCGCTCGCTGCTGCCGGGCCGAGGGCATCGAGCGTCCACACGACGTCGTAGGCATCTTTCGCCTTGTCGCGACGCATGATGGCGTCGGATTTTAGACACAGCCAGGACGCAAGACCGGCGAGCGGAAACTGGTAGGTCAGGTTGCCGGACGCGGTCTCGACGCGTCGCTCGACAGCGATGGTGTCCTCCGGGACGAGATGACCGAATCCGACGGCCAAGGCTGCTATCTCGCCGCTTGGCCCCATGTTCGCGATGGCCGGCGTGTCGCTCGCCGGGCCCTCTGGGCGTCCGCCGCGGGTGCGAACGGGACAGAGCAGTTCCACCTGGACCCGAGCATTCCGGTGGCGGCCCACCCACCTCCACTTGATGTGCCGATCGCCCTCGATGTCGGCTTCAAGACCAAGAGACCGCAAGCCGTCGATGATCGAGTCGTAGTAGTCGGCCGTCTCGCCGTCGAGGAGATGCAACGACAGGTGGAGGTCGAGATCGGCAGTACCAACGTGAGGCTCGATGCCGGTCGGTGGCACCTCAACGAGGAGGCCTGGGACCGCTCCGCCAACGATCGCCAGATGGTGCCCGCCGAAACCGCTGCCAAACGATCGAAGCACGTCGGCTGCGATGCCCAGGAGCCGTTCGCTCATTGGGTCGTCATACGAAGACGCCCGTGCGTTGTCAGTCGCCATGGGTCACCACACTCCACATCTGAGCGGCATACTCAGCCCCTCGTTGTTCGTCATGCAGATCGCACCAGATCCGCACCGGGTGCGCCGCCCAGGCGTTGAAGTCGTCGAACCGCTCGTAGCGGCGCCGAGTGACGCCGACACGCCACTTGTCGTTGGAGAGAACGACGTTTGCGGCCTCATCGGGAGCCGGTTCAAGGCCGAGCGCTGCCGCGACATCAACGAGGCTGCGATCTCCAACCGCTACCCAAGCCCGCAGATGTTTCGGGGATGCCGTACCGAGAACTCCGACATATGCCGCGCCCACACGACCGGTCACAGCAAGCTCAACCTCAGAGCGATCGGCCGCTGCCGACAGTCGAGCGGCGACGTCGAACACGGTGCGTCCCCAGAGATAGCCACTCAACGTCTCGGGGCCCGGCCACCCCGTACCTTCCGCAAGGCGCCGCGCCAACGCCACGCTGTCGACCAACTCGACCGACACCCGGGCGCCCTCACGATGTTTGACGACCAGTCCGTGTGCCTCCAACTGGGACACGGCCTTGGATGCCGACGGGAGGCTGACCCCGGTGCTCGCTGCGAGCTCGCCGATGGAGGGCCGCGACTCGTCCATCGCCTGCACAAGAAGCTCCTGGGCCACCAGCCCGTGACCCTTCTGCAGCGGTACCGCTGCTCGATGGCGCCTGACCTGTTGCCCGAAACGACCAGCGCTTACGTCGACGCGTGGCCACGCGATCTCAGCGATCCCGGAAACGTCCACAAAGCTGACACCCGCCTCGCGGAGCTCCGCCCGCCATGCGAGTGGCACAGACCCGGCAACCAGCACAACCCGACCTGGTCCGACCAGCCCCTTCGCACCAGCGATCAACGCTGGAGCATCTCGGTACGAGCCGGGATCGACAACCTGGACATCGAGCACGATCCCGTCGTCGAACTGAAGCTTGGATATGCGCCCTCGCCGGACGTCAAGGCCTTCGAACGTCGTCTTCGACGCGTCAACCCACGGCAGGTCGAGCATCAGTTCGGCAGTCATGAGTTGCATCATCTCACAACAGGACTCTAAACAGAACGTATGCCCCTAAAACTCGGTATCGGTGCACTTAGGTTTCTGTTTAGTGACCCGTGCAGATCCAGAGAAACAGGTGCTAAAGGTCATGGTGACCTCCGCGGCGCCCTGCTGATCACATCGCAAGTATCGGGTGTGACGTTCTAGTGCCGGCATGTCAGTCGCTGGAGACTCAGGCGATGCCAAGGCGCCTGGCGGTCTCGGGATCAAGTCCGAGTTCCCCAGCGATCACGTCGCCGTCAGACCGGCGTGCAGCGCCGGCAGCGGCCAACTGGGCGGCAATTCCGTCCAATCAACGGTCGGCGAGCTGCTCGAGATGGACCAGTCCAAAATCTCGCGGCTCGAGCGGCGCAGCGACATGCTCCTCTCCACCCTCAAGCGGTTCGTCCAAGCCACCGGCGAGATGCACCTGGTCGTGACTTACCCGGACGGCGGCCCCGTCGAGTTGTTGACCTTCTCCCCATGGTCACCAGCCGTTTCGCGTGCGTCGCGGACCTTTTCTCCGAACTCCAGCGCAAGTCGCGCAGCAGCGTAGGTCTCATCGAAGTTGGCACGCTCGGCGGCTACTTCGCCCCGTTTCGGCTCAGGCCTCTGGGGGGAGCTGCAGCCAGATCCCGGCTTCGAAGCCGCCCCGTTCTGCCCGCTTCTTCCCAGCCGCCGTTTCGATGTCGCCCCAAGGCTGGCCGAGCTCCGAGGCGATGCCCTTGAGCACCTCAAGCACGTCGGCGAGTTCCTCGCGCTGTTCGGCAGGGGATGTGGCCGTGCGGAGTTCGTCGCTCTCCTCCTGCAACTTCGCCAGCAGGGCTGGGAGGCGCTCGGCCTGGTCGAGCAGGCGGGTGGTCGCCTGACCGCCGGACGCCTCGATGATCTCCGGTATGCGGTCGCGTACGAGCTTCCCGTCGGTGTCCATTCGCACCATGGTTCCATGGTTGGGTTCAGAACAGCGGTGGCAGTTCCTCAGGCGCCAACCACGGAGTTCTGACTCCTCCGGCGGTTGCCTCGACGCGGGCTCGCTCCAGCGTCTGGGCTCGCGCGTTCGCCGTGGCCCCCGTCTGGGCGATGAGCGTCGGGCGGAGCGGGTGTTGGCTGGCGATCAGGTATTCGTTGCGTCGGTGGAGTCGCCGGACGTAGCGCTTGTGGGGCGGCCGGTCGGACTTCTCGTGCCAGCCGTTGCACCGGCCGCAGGCCAACACCAGGTTCCACACCCCGTCGACCGGGGCGTTCCCAACTACTGCACCGAGCGACCAGGCGAAGACATGGTCGACCTGGGCCTGGCTGCCCGTTGAGCTGTCGGTTGAGATCGGGGAGTAGCAGTAGAAGCAGACGCCCTTCTGGTAGCCGTTGAGGGCGCCACGGATCCCGGCAACAGCAGTCCGACGTCGTCCGACGGTTCTGAGCGATTGCAGGTCGGGGTCGTAGCTGACGGTCAGCAGTTGGCGTGGCAGGTTCAGATCCCAGGCCGCTTCGACCAGTTGCCAGCGGCTCTCGGTCTCGTCCGTCAACGAGGTTCGCTCGGCCTCTTCAAGGAGCCGATACATCTGATCGGTGAGTCGGATCCCGCCACGGTTCGAGCGCTCGTCGAGGAAGAACCGCTGATCGATCTCCACGCCGTCGAGCACGTGGAAGGCGTCGATGACGTTCTGGAACCCCAAACGGCGGGTGGTCTCGATCAGGTCGTCTTCGCTGAGCTCGCCGGCGTTGTGAGCCCGGCACGCGTCCAGGAACTTGCTGCGCTGCGATGTGCCTTGCCGATCCACGGCCCGAAGGTGTCGACAGACGTGACGGGAAAACGGAACGGCCAGTTCGTCGAGGGTGACCAACTCCCGCTCTTGGGCGCCCAGCTCCAGCAGCGACTGCCCCAAAGCGAACTTGTAGGAGGCGACGTTTCGGCCGAACAGGATCAGCGCCCGCCAGTAGGAATCGAGCGACGGCCGCTCGTCGGTGAATTCTTCGATTGCCGTTCGGTGTGTCACCCAAACAGTCTGATCGAACGCTCACGGTGGCCGACGGTCTCGGTGGGGACGAAGTCAGACCGGGTCGAGGGTCAGCGAGAAGGCCACTGCGGAGCTGCCACGAGAACGGTGCCAAGCCGCCAGGCGATTACGCCTGAACGGGCGACGAACCCCACGTCAGAAAGGCGTAGCTGGCGGTGTCACCGTGTGGCGTCGAGTCTCGGATCAGCTCGGTCGTCCAGTTCGCATCCGGAACGGCGCCGGTCAGAGCGAACAGCTCTTCGATTGTTCGGGGGCGCAGCAGCCGCCACCCGATCACTCCAAGGATCTGCACGTAGTCGTGGTAAGCGGTCATGTTGGCGACCACTCCCTCGCCCCCTTGGTCGGCCAGCAGGCTGTCCATCCCCTGGATCAGCGCCATGGCCCCGGCATCCTCGAAGTACTCCATGATCCCGATAGCTTCCACCAGGTCGTATCCGCAGTCCCGTGGTGCCGTTCCTCGAGCGTGAGCGGCCATCCCGGCCTGATCGGTGATGTCTTGTAGGAAGAACCGAACCTTGACATTCCCGTGCGAGATGGCGGTCTCAGTGCCGTCCCGCCTGACCAAAGCGTCGTGCCCGAGTGCATCCACGGTGCGCTTGATCCCAAGTTCGATGGCAGCCAGATCGAAGTCGAACACGTCAAGTTCGATGACGAGCCCGGGACGAATGTTGGTCAGTTCGCACACCGCTTGGACATCGGGCCAGGCAGCACCGCCGGCGATGCCTGCGATGCGTACCTGGCGACCGTCGGGGTATCGGCAGGAATCGCTGAACTTGTCGACGATGATCGACTGGAGATGGCGGGCGCGTCGTCTGACGGCGATTGGGTCCGGATGGAATGCCCAAAATCGGATGGCGGCATCCTGAGCGGAAACTGAGGAATAGCTGCTGATGCCCCGTCCGTCCTGTCCGGCTCGAATCGGTGAGCCCGCCTCGTCGTAGTTGGGCACCGGCATGTCCCAGGTCAAGCGATCCGACAGCAGCTGTTCCTGCGCCAGGTAGATCGGGTCAAGTGCCAAGGGTGTGTACCGGTTGTCCCGATGCCAGATCTCGGCGAGCCGAGACGCCCTCGACATGTGAGCGCCGAGACCTCCGTCGTCGTCGGGGTCGAACAGCCGGCTGGCTGCGGCAGCGTGGACGACGGCGGGTGTCACCTCGTGAAGATCGGTTCGGTCCTGAAGGATCATTTCAAGTGCAGTCGTCGTCGTCTGGTCGACCAGACGACGAACCTCGGACGGCTCGGTGACGCCGGCACCGGTGGGCGCGGCCTCCGGTTGTTCGGAGATGGGGTCTGGAGGATCGACAAGCTCGACGGGAAGGTTCGTCAGGTGCGTTGCGAGTTGATGGGCCCGGAAGTGTTCAAAGTCGTGCGCGAGCAATCTGCTCTCCTTGCGTGGGGGAGTTGCCGGACGTTGTGAACGCCATGCTTCGTAAAACGTACTAGGTGGGCGGCCAGTGACATGAACGACTATTCACTGGGATTCAGCGCCCCTTCTACGAGGCAGTCGCAGGGCTCGGTTGCTTCGCCTTTGAATCAGCTCGGTGCCGTGGTGGTCACCCGGTCGGCGCAGGCGATTGCGGCGGCGCCCAGTTGCATCAGGCGTAGGTCGCCCACGGGTGTGCCGCCACCTCGGTTGCAGACCATGGCGATCGCAAGGTCACGGCTGGGGTCGGCCCAGGCTCCGGAGCCGCCGAGGCCGAAGTGGCCAAAGCCTTTCGGGGCGCCTCCTCGACTGGTCATCACGCGGTGATACCCCAGTCGCCACCGCATTGGCGCGATCAACACCAGGTCGCGTCGGTTGTTCTGCTCCTCGCCGACCTTCGCGACCGTTTCGGGTGACACCAGACGCACGTCTCCGAGGGTTCCGCCGCCGGCGAGGGTGGCGTAGAGCGCTCCCAGGGAGCGGGCTGTGAAGAACCCGTTCATTGAGGGCACCGAGGCGTCCATGATCTCGGGGCTCGCCAGGACGTCCTCCATCCCCCGGGGCAGCAGGGCGTTGATGACGCGGCGGGGGTTGACCGGTGAGCGCACCAGGCTGAGCCCCTTGGCCAACTGGGTCCCGACCACCTTCTCGGCCCGGTAGACGGCGGAAAGAAACACCGACCGTGTACTGCTCATCGGCTCCAACGCTGCGACCCGGTGCGGTTCCTCAGGTGGGCAACCGAGGAACAGTCCGTCGAGGCCGAGCGGTTCCGCAACGTCGTCGGCCACCACCTGGGCTAGGGACCGGCCCGTCACCCGGCGGACGATCTCGCCAACCAGCCAGCCGTAGGTGATGGCGTGGTAACCGGTTTTCGTGCCGGGCTCGTAGGCCGGTCGCTCCCGGGCCAGGGCATCGACCATGTGGTCCCAATCCAGCATGTGATGGGCGTCCTCGATGATGCTGCGAAGTCGGTGCAGGCCGGCAGAGTGGCTGAGCACGTGACGGACGGTCAGGTTCTCTTTGCCGTTCTGGGCAAACTCGGGCCAGTAGGTGGCGACGGGCGCGTCGTAGTCCACGAGGCCGGCGTCGGCCTGGAGGTGCAGGGCCGCCGATGCGACGCCCTTGGTGGTGCTGAAACACATCGCCAGGGTGTCGGCGTTCCACGGGTCGCCGTCGTCGGTGCGCAACCCGCCCCACAGGTCAACCACCAGTTCGCCTCGGTGGTAGACGGCCAACGAGGCCCCGCCCGTGGTGCGCCCGAGCTGATTCCTGAATGTCTCGGCGACGTCGATGAATCCAGCGCCGGCGTTTCCCTGCATCGTGACAACATTGCCACATTCTTAGAAAACGTGGCGCGCCAGCACAGGTGGACAGAAGGGATTCAGGCCAGTTCGTGAAGCCATCAGCGGATGTGGGGCGCAGGGGATCGAGAGTGACTCGGCTCGCTCGCTTCGGCTAGCGGACTGAGGCCCATTGGTTCTTAGCTGGCGCAGTCGGTCGTCCCTACGGGTCGATGATCTAGCTATTGGCAGCGACCCCCCCTATTCATGCGACTGAACGGAGTGTAATGTTCCATCACGGAAGTCGCTAAGGACAGTGTGTAGGACCGAATTTGTCACATCTCCCCGACTGGTCCGACTCTGCACATCATGAGGCAGGAGAATGAGATGACCATCGACGATCAGATCAAGGCGCTCGAGCAGCAGAAGAAAAAGAAGCTTCTTGAGAAGGAGATCAATGAGGCCGAGCAGGCGATCGCTAAGTCGCGTCGGGAGGAGGCCGCCGCTGGCGCCACCGCCGAACGAGACGCTGCAAAGGCGACGGCTGAGAACGACAAAGCGATCGCCGAGGCCGAAGAGAAGGCGGCCAAGTCGCGGCGAGACCTAGCCGACGGTGACGATATCGCTGCTCGTGACAAAGCGAAAGCCGATGCCGAGTCTGGAAAGGCGATCGTGGAGGCGAACGCTACTGCCCTCAAGGCCGTGCTGCCGGGGGATGCCAAACTCCAACCACTCGAAGGCGACATCACCGCTGACGACAAGGCTGGTCACGTCGCAGAGGTGGTGGCACACAGCCTGGTAACCCGCGCCGCTACCGACCTCGCAAAGGAACTTGCCTCGAAAGCCGAGGGTAAGCGGATTCTAATCGTCGAAGATCGCGATCTCGCCGCTTCCGACTGGACCTATCAAGTCGTCTCAGCCCGTATGGGGGAGGTAGTAAACGAACTCAATGTGCTGAAGACGACGCTGACTCCCAACCATGAGCCAATCGTTAGTCCACCAGGTGATCTGGCGGAAGGCACACCGGCCGTCGGAGTAGCCCCAGCTGTGATCGCGGCAGGGAGCGCCGCCATCGTCGTGAAGTCTCTAGTCGGGGCAGCGGCCGATGTACTCGGCTATGTGCGAAGTGATTACACGATCAAGGGGCGAAGTATCTCAGCTCAGTACCCGCCGCTCGTGAGCGCACTGGCCAATGCCTTGCGCAGAGTCAATGATGGTCCTTCGGTCGTCCTCGATCATCTCCGACCACTGCCGGAAACGAGCGGGACCCTCACCCAGTTCAAGACAGTCGGCGACCTGCGCTGGGCAGTGACCCGCGCAAAGCTCGAGCTTCAGGTCGGCGACTTGGCGACGGCAGCGACGACGGTCTCAGCCGCGACTAAAGCGAAGACCTCAGCGATCGCCAAGGTCGGAGCACTTCCTAGCGACGCGAAGCTGAGCGATCGTCAAGCCGCCGAGAGTGAGGCACAGATCGCTGAGGAAAGCCTCCTTGCTGCTGAAAAGAAACACGGCGCGCTAAAGAGCTTGGTTGACCAAGCAGCAGGGGCCGAGGCCCGAGCCGATGCGCTCATCACCGAGCTCACCAAGGCGCCCGAAGCCGGCGGGCTTCCGCCCCTGGGCCTAGCGGTACTCCGTGAGGTGATCCATGGCGCAAATGCAGTCGATGCGGTGCTTGCGGCTTCCATAGACGCAATCGGCGGCGAGACGATAACTCGGAAGAACCGGATGTTGGGTCCAGCGATCCGTTACGTCGCCTCGTGTCAGGTGTCGACCCTGCTGGTGGCAACGAAGACGGCCGGAAAAGTAGAAGCCGGTGATATCCTCGCAGCGGCGTCGTCAGGCTTCGTTGGTAATATTTCACTCACCCCCAGATCGGGTAAGTACACCAATCTCGAGTGGAAGAAGGTCAACTAGTTCTGTGTCCTTGATGGTTGGTGGGGTTGCGTCCACCACTTGGGTGGCTGGATCTGTTTTGGTCTGGTGATGTCCACTCCTGTGCAGGTTCGGCGTTCGGATCATGAAGGCCGTTAGTTGCAGCAGATCGTGCGACGTGCTGGCCGGTCCGGGAATTCGATTGTCAGGTGGCGCGGGCGATGGTGGTGATGGCGTCGGCATCGGGGAACACTGTGGGGACCATCGCGAGGCTGGTTGCGACCTCTGATGACCGGGTGAGGGAGATGATCCACCGGTTCAACGACAAGGGGATGACGTCGCTGGACCCTCAATGGGCGGGTGGCTGTCCCCGCCAGATCACGACTGACGATGAGAAGTTCATCGTCGCGACGGCCACTACCCGACCCGAGAGACTTGGCCGGCCGTTCACACGGTGGTCGTTGCGCAAGCTTGTCGGGTTCTTGGCGGACAACGACGAACGGGTTGTGACGGTATGACGCGGGCGGCTCCGCCATATTTTGAAAGCGAACGGCGTCACTTTTCAGCGGACTAAAACGTGGAAGGAAACCAACGATCCCGATCGTGACGCCAAGCTGGATCGCATCGAGGAGGTCATCAACACTTGGCCTGACCGGTGTTTCGCGTTCGGTGAATTTGGGCCGCTCGCTATCCGTCCGGTCGGCGGGTCGTGCTGGTCGAAGGCCAACAAACCTGACCGGGTGCCCGCTAACTATCACAAGCTCCATGGGGTCAGGCAGTTCCATGGCTGCTACTCGATCGGCGACGACCAGCTTTTGGGGTGTGGTCCGGAACCGTAAATCTGCAGCGAATGTTCTCGCTGAGTTGAAGACGATCCCAAGGTGCGTCCCGGCGGCAAGTGGATCTATGTGACCTTGGACATCCTGTCGGCTCACAAGGGCATCCAAATCCGCGAGTGGGCCCAAGCATACCAGGTTGAGTTGTGTATCACCCCGACCTACAGCTGGTGGACGAATCCGATCGAGCCGTATTTCGGGCCGCTCCGCAAGTTCATCCTGAACAACTCGACCTATCCCAACCATGTGGTGTTGACCCGTCGGCTCCAAGCCCATCTCCGATGGTGCTACGCGAACGCCCGCCACCCAGATGTTCTCTCGGCTCAACGCCGCAGGCGAGCACGAGTCCGAGCCGAGAAAGGCCACCGCTGGGGACGCTCAACCCACCAAGCAGGATGAACCCCATGCACCCGAGCGAACCTTGATGGACAGAGCACTAGCCGAGGTCCGATTGAGTGGAGCGCCTCAGCGGGCGGGGCCCTCGATGGCGTACGCCTCCCAGCCATACTCGCGCATGTAGGCGAAGGGGATGGTTCCGTATCCAGGGCCAAACCGTCCTCCGGTAGCCCACGTGGTTCCCCAACTATTGCGAACGATCAGGTAGCCGCCCCCGAGGTAGCCGTCGTCGAACCCGTAGCCGACCACGGCCATGGAGTGCCCCTTATCGGTGGCCTGACCCGGCAACGGCATCGGGATATCACCGCTAGTTTCGGCGATCTTCCACGTAGAATACGTCGGAACACTTATTCCAACGACTCGACCTTCGTCGAGCTGTTCGCAGATGCCCTCAACCCACCGGGGATCGAGGACGATTCCTCTGGTTGCTCGATTGGCGATGGCAGCCGCTCTGGCCGATTCGGGCGGCGGTCCCTGGCTCAACGAGGATGCTGCTGCGGCGACGTAGGGCCACGTGACCTCGTCGCAGACTCCCTCGGTAAGGGCCAGGGCGACAGCCACACGCTGCCGGGTCCCGTCGGACTTCGGCAGGTCGTCGTTCAGCTTGCACATCCAGAACAACCACTGCTCGGAGAGGTCTGCGACGCCGGTTGCGCACTCGAGCATGGCGCATACGGTATGGGCCACGCAGGTGCTCCGCTCAGACCCCTGATCTCGAACGGGCCCTAGGCACGAGAGCCGGATCTGCGGCTCATCCGAAGTGGCTCCGGGAGGTGCAACACCGACCTCCTCAAGTGCCAGACGGGTGACCTGAGAGGCGAAGCCGATTGTGGGGGCGACGGCGCCGAATGTCCTTGGTCCCGAGATCGTCGGGTCGCTGAGGAACGCCTCTTCAATGACGTGGTCCATCTCGCTCACGGTCAACCCTCGGTGGGCGTGGGCGGCCATCATCGAGACGGTCGACATTGGAACGATCTGTCTTGAGATGTCAGCGAGGTCAGTGGAGGAGAACAGGCTCGCCGCATCTGCAGGAAACAGGGTGATGAAGTCGTAGAATTCATCAACCGTGTCTAGTGATAACGCCCGAGCAATGTTCAGGTCGTCGCCAAGAATCCCTGTCTCGGCGAGTCGTGTTCCCTCTTTGATGGTCATGTCCGCCCCGGTTTCGTTATTCAGACTTGCCCTGTTGGTAGTCCTCGAACTGCTTGCTCCGGGGAGACACCGCTCCAGTTGGTCGGTCTGGTGCTTCCCTGATGACTTGCAAACTCGACTCGTGATCGTCGTCAACCGCATCGGTTGCAGCGTTGAGCGCTCGATCCAGATCGGTTGGTTCAATGTCGAGCGTGACGCCGAGGTCGTCGGAGACCTCCTCCAGAGCGAGGAACTCTTCGGCGGTCGAGACCGAGTAGGCGGCAAGCGTGGTGGCGACCGATGTCGGAAACTGCTCGATATCTGCGAGTCTGTGACCACGCTTCATGACTGGAAAAGTACCACCTCGCTGCTTCGCAGAACAGAGTCAGGTTCGGTTTTGGCGGGTCGGGTCAGAATGTGCCGAGAGGTTAGAGACATAGTGAGCTGAGCCCCCGCGCAGGGTCGGTGAAGCCTGTGAGGTGAGGTCGTCCAAGACGTGTACGTCAGCTGGCGCTACTGCAGCGTGCTGCCACCTACGCGAAACGTGCTCTTCCTACCGCTAGGTCTTGCCGGTAGTATGAGCTGATGGCAGTGACAAAGTTGAGCGTTTCGGTAGACGAGGAGATCGCCCAGGTCGTACGTGACTCCGCAGCCCGAGATGGTGTTTCGGTGTCGGCGTGGCTCAGCGAAGCGGCGGCCAATCGGATCCGAAATGAGCTGCTCGGCCAGGCGCTCGATGCTCTCGGTGAAGAGCTTGGCGACCTGACGGACGCCGAAACGGATGAGCTGGTCGCCCAAGCTCGCAGCGCGTCGATCTTGACGGCCAACGAGGCCGGAGCTGCCTGAATGGCGATGTTGCTCGACGCAGGCGCGTTGATCGCCTACGAACGCGGTGCGCCCGTGATGAGAGCGCTTCTCGCCAGGGCGCATGACGATGAAACCCCGGTAAAGACCACCAGCGGTGTTGTTGCTCAAGTGTGGCGGGAAGGAGCCAGGCAGGCTCGGTTGGCGGTGCTTCTCCGGGGTGTTGCCGAACTGCCCCTCGACCCTGATGCTTCACGCCGCATCGGAGTGTTGCTGGGTGTCTGTGGCCTGGCCGACGTGGTCGACGCATCCTTGGTTGATATTGCGCGGTCTGGCGACGAGATCCTGACCAGCGATACCGACGACCTGGTAATGCTTGCCAGGGCTGCACGCAAGGAGCTGGTCATCACACCAGTGAGTACCTAGGGCAACAGCTGGGCATAGCAGTCCGTGGGACGTCGTCGAGAACCCTGAGCGTTCAGCTGTCCGTGAACTTGCGCGGCTACTTCTCCGTGGTTTGGCTCATGCCTCTGATGAGAGCTGCAACCAGATCCCGGCCTCGAAGCCGCCCCGCTTTGCCCGCTTCTGAGCAGCGGCCGATTCGATGTTGGCCCACGGCAGGTCGAGCTCCGAGGCGATCCCCTTGAGTACCTCGAGCACGTCGGCGAGTTCTTCGCGCTGTTCGGAAGGGGACGCTGCCGTGCGGAGCTCGTCGCTCTCCTCCTGCAACTTCGCTAGCAGTGCCGGGAGGCGCTCGTCCTGATTGAGCAGGCGGGTGGTGGCCTGACCGCCGGCCGCCTCGATGATCTCCGGTATGCGGTCGCGTACGAGCTTCCCGTCGGTGTCCATTCGCACCATGGTTCCACGGTTGGGTTCAGAACATCGGTGGCAGTTCCTCAGGGGCCAACCATGGAGTTCTGACTCCTCCGGCGGTTGCCTCGATGCGGGCTCGCTCCAGCGTCTGGGCTCGCGCGTTCGCCGTGGCCCCCGTCTGGGCGATCAGCGTCGGGCGAAGCGGGTGTTGGCTGGCGATCAGGTACTCGTTGCGCCGGTGGAGTCGCTGGACATAGCGCTCGTCAGGCGGACGGTCGGACTTCTCGTGCCAGCCGTTGCAACGGCCACAGGCCAACACCAGGTTCCACACTCGGTCGACCGGGGCGTTCCCAACTTCTGCGCCGAGCGACCAGACGAAGACATGGTCAACCTGGGCCTGGCTGCCCGTCGAGCTGTCGGTTGAGATCGGGGAGTAGCAGTAGAAGCAGACGCCCTTCTGGTAGCCGTTGAGGGCGCCACGGATCCCGGTAACAGCGCTCCGGCGCCGTCCGACGGTCCTGAGCGATTGCAGGTCGGGGTCGTAGCTGACGGTCAGCAGCTGGCGTGGCAGGTTCAGATCCCAGGCCGCTTCGACCAGTTGCCAGCGGCTCTCGGTCTCTTCGGTCAACGAGGTTCGGTCTGCCTCGTCAAGGAGCCGATGCATCTGATCGGTGAGTGGGATCCCGCCACGGTTCGAGCGTTCGTCGAGGAAGAACCGCTGATCGATTTCCACGCCATCGACCACATGGAAGGCGTCGATGACGTTCTGGAACCCCAACCGGCGGGTGGTCTCGATCAGGTCGTCTTCGCTGAGCTCGCCGGCGTTGTGTGCCCGGCACGCGTCCAGGAACTTGCTGCGCTCCGATGTGCCTTGCCGATCTACCGCCCGAAGGTGTCGACAGACGTGACGGGAGAACGGAACGGCCAGTTCGTCGAGGGTGACCTGCTCCCGAACTTCGGCGCCCAACTCCAGCAGCGACTGGCCCAAGGCGAACTTGTACGAGGCGACGTTTCGTCCGAACAGGATCAGTGCTCGCCAGTAGGAATCGAGCGACGGCCGCTCGTCGGTGAATTGTTCGATTGCCGTTCGGGGTGTCACGCAAACAGTTTGATCGAACGCTCACGGTGACTGCCGAGGTGCTGAGAGAAGCTGAGTCAGGGCATGGCCGTTGTCGAGGTCTCACGAATCCTGGTAGCGGTTACGTCGAGGCGCTTCCCGACTCGAGTTGCTTCCGTCGGTCTTCGCACTTCGAGCAAGGCGGGGCGGTCGAAGGATCGGCTTGGGGAATGAATCGCCGGCCACAGAGTGCTCGAACCACGTGCCCTTCGGCGTAAGCGGCGGTGACCGTCGAGTTGCCCTGGATGGTGTGAGCAGCGCCATCACGTTGGTCGACCACCAGATTCGGATCGGCCGCAAGGACTTCAAGGCCATGCTCGGAGGCTGCGTCCATTAGCCGGCCGACCCATGAGTCGTCCACGTAGACGAAGAAGGCCGGGTCGAGGCGTAATGGGCCCGGCGGAATGATCTGCCACTCACTGTTCGCGATCCCAGGCACCGCATCCTTCACGTCTTCCACGATGGGCGCGCCTTTGCCGCCTCGCCAGTCAATTGCGATCCTCAGCGTAAGTTCGTCGATGTCGCCGTCTGGGCGGAATACGACGCTCAGGAGGGATCCGTCGTGGAGCGTCTCCTGTTGCTCGGTCTCTGGGGCCGAAACTGCAGCGAGGAGGCACTGAAGTACTCGTCGACGAAAACCCTGTTTGAGCTCGGACTTCCGAACCTGGAGCAGTTCGGCCTGGAGCCTCAGATCGTCGTCCTTGGTGGGGAGGAAGTGTGAGGAGTCAGTCTTGGCGCCTGAGGTGCACCGGCGGGTGAACCGCTCGTAGACATCGTCCAGACTGTCGGCTTCATGCCATCCGGCGAAGCCGAGCCAGCACTGCACAGCGGGTTGCCAGAGGACGAGCCCCCGCCACCGTTCGCCATGGCGACACTCAACCCAGGGGTGGTCCCTCACACTCCGATAACGGTCCCGCCCACGCGGCTCGCCATCGGTATACCGGTGGCTGGCAGCTGACACGATCGGGTGATCGACATCGTGCAGCTGCACGCTCAGGTCTGGAAGTTGCCTCGCCAGTAGAGCGCTCCGCAGCCGAGCGTCACTGATGGTGTCAGCGAGGTCCTCGAAGAGGCACCGGATGGTGGGACGTGGCGGCTCGGGCACCATGCGAGTATGGCATCACACGGGCATGTGGTTGAACAGTAACGCTCGGTGGATCAGGCGATACCAAGGCGCTTTGCGGTCTCAGGATCAAGTCCGAGTTCGTCAGCAATGATGTCGCCGTCAGACCGGCGCGCCGCGCGGGCAGCAGCCAGCTGGGCGGCGATTTCGTCACGCTCTTCGATGTAAGCGTGGATGGCTTCGAGCTTGATCTTGCGATGGCCTCCAGCAGTCTCGAAGAAAGCGATGCGGCCCTCATCAAGAATCTGGTTGAGGAGCGGGCGAGACACCCCGACCAGGCGAGCAGCATCGTTGGGGCTCAGGTGCGCAGCGGCCTCGAGCATGGCGACGTCACGGCCTTCGGCGACGAGGCCGAGGACGTTGGAAAGCACATCGCGGACGGCCTTGGGTACGTCGCTGGCTTTACGAATCTGGTTGGTGAGTTCAGCGACATGGCCGCGGTCGGCGCTGGAAAGGGCATGGCCCTCAACGGTGTGGAAGGCAGTGGGCATGGTTCCTCCTGGGTGAGAGTCACTGTAGGGACCATAGGTTCAAACTGCAAGAACTGAAGAAAGTGAAGAAAGGTCTCGAGGGCGGAACATATCGGAGCACAGAACGCTGGGGAGCGCGGCCGTTGCTCTCCATGCATTTAGCTCGACTGGATGGCCAAGATCCAGCGTCGTCTGAACGCTGGCAGGCGCTCGGTCTGGCCGATCACACGGGTGGTTGGCTAACGGCCTGAAGCCTCGATGGTTTCCGGTATGCGGTCGCGTACGAGCTTCCCGTCGGTATCCATTGGTCCATGGATGTGTTCAGAACACCGGCGGGAGTTCCACGGGCGATTCCCACGCGGTTCGGACGCCTCTAAGGGTCGCGTCGCTGTAGGCCTGGCGGAGGGTGGCGACACGTTCGTCGGGGGTCATCCCGGTCTGGGCCACCAGCGTTGGTCGAAGCGGGTGCTGGCTGGCGATGAGGAACTCGATGCGACGGTGCAGCCGTTCGACGTACCGCAGGTGTGGCGGGCGGTTGGTCTTCTCGTGCGAGTTGCCGCAACGGTGACATGTCAGCACCAGGTTCCTGACTCCGTCGATTGGTGCACCTCCCGCTTCGGGGCCGATCATCGACCAGGTGAAGAAGTGGTCGACTTCGGTCAGGTTCTCGCTGGTCCCATCGGTGGAGATGGGGAGTAGCAGTAGAAGTACGAGCCCTTCTGGCAGCCGATGAGGGCCCCGCGTGCACCCGTCACGGCGGTTCGGCGGCGTTCTCCCATCATCAGGAGCTTCTGCCTTGCGTGATAGCTGACCGTGAGGAGTTGGCTCGGCAGGTCCAGGTTCCACGCTGCCTCGACCAACTGCCACGGGCTCTCTGCCTCGTCGATCAACGGGGTGCCGTTGGGCAGAGGGTCCCCTCGCTGTCTGCGAACCGGCAGGGAGACTGAGCGACAGGTCGACGATGGGCAAAGGGGAGTCGTACTCAGCGCCGCCACCCGCCTCGGTGTCTTGGAAACGGCGGTACTGGCTGCCGGGCAAGGCACGTCTGCAGCCCGGGTGGCAGCTTTCGCTGCGCTGGGCCTCGCATTGGGCACCACATGCAAGCACGGCCCCCCTTCGTTCTCTCTCTCGCACTCAATCTGGGAGGTCAATACCTGTTCCATCGAGCGATCTGAACAAACGGACCGCTTCAGCTGCGTTGGAAAGCTTCGACGGGACAAGATCGACCTTGCTCTGAGCACCTCTCGTGCTCGTTTTCTGCATTCTTCGCAACGGCGGCGGTAGCGGGGCACAATGGTGATGTGGGGAACCCCGGTATCTTCGAATCGCCGTCAACCGCGAACGCCGACGCACTTGCTTTCCTCCACGAGCGCCTTGATCGCCACTTCCAGAAGGTCGCAGCGGAGAGGCAGCAACTGGTGGGTAGACCTCCCGTCTACGCCATTGAACATGGTTTGGACCGCGGCGATCTTTCTGTGCTTAAGGACCTGGTCGAGGGCTGGGTTCGTCGCTTCCGACCGCCGGGCAGACACTGGTTGCCCTTCGTGGTCTACGCCACGGAGGTTGGCTACAGCTATGAAGGTGACGAGTATTGGCCGACAATTGAACATGGAGCACCCGGTTGGAGTCACAATGTTGGTCGTTCATATATTAAGAAGCGGTTTCAGGAATTCGAACGCGTTTACGGCGGAGCGGAACCTCGCGGGCGTTGGGCGTCCCACTTCACGATAATCTGCTGGCCAATAACTCACGCGCTCTTGCCAGCTGACCTCCAACGCCAGTTTGCTAAGCTTCTGTACGACAATCGCGGAACACTCACCAGGGAGTTGCTCGAAGACCCTCGTGAGCTAGGGCGGGTCCTTGCCGTTCGATCCGGTGGAAGCTCCAAGCGCTTTCAACAATTTGCGGAGAACCCCGACCTGCTTGGGCACGTGGCTTGCGCACTCTTGGCAGGTCGCGAATTAGGAGCGAACGTTGATTCGGTTGCGCTTTCCCGGATCACAGATGACCTCACAAAGCAGCGGCAAGCCCGAAATTGGCTCAACGATGCTAGGTCATCAGCAAATCGGGTCCGCCTGCGAGGCGTCGCTCGAGCTGCCCCTCCTAGAACTCGTGGGAACGCACCGACTCAACGTTCGAGAAGTACATTGCCAGCAGTGCCCGTCTTCGTTCATCCAGATAGCGCTGGCTGGCAGATACGACTTCAGGTGCCGGACCTCACGCCGCTCCTCGCAGGAAATCCGGAGGTTATGGATGAACTCGGTCTGATCCGGTGCCGCGTAGCTGGCACTGACGGACGACCGAAGGGACGCGGATGGCTGGGCCATCCAGGACAGCAAGTCCGGCTCGATCGGTGGCCTGGCCCCGATACCCCGGTCTTTGATCCCGAGCGAGCAACCTCCGAACTCTCGGAGATGCTTGACCATGCTGCTCGCACACCGTCAACTCAACAATGGTTGTTTCGACTTGGAGCCGATGGGGTCGGGCGAATAGTTAGATCGCTGGTGGTCCGGCCTGGTTGCAGCTACATCGTCGTTGGACCGAATCTCGACGACCCCCAAGCCGAATGGGTCAGTGGCCAACCCATTCATTGCCTTGGGGCCGTCGCCCTTCTGATCAACGTGCCGGCTCTGATTGATGATCTGGTTGAAAAGACGATTCAATCTATCGGATGTTATGTCCAAGCGAAGGTGGACGTAGATCCGGTGGGTATTGTTCCAGCAGCGTGGGATGGCGCAGGATCGGGAGAATGGCTGGTGGGAGATCGGCCTATGCTGCGGTTGGCTTGCACCCATCAGGTTGCCGCATGCACTGTGACGCTTAACGACTCTGACACGGCACTCATCTCGGACTCCGACTTCACCGACGATGCTGTGGTCCTCCACCTCCCCGAGCTGGGCCAAGGCGTGCACGACTTGAGGTTCTCCTTCCTTACTCACGGTGGGGTCCCGCCGATTCCAGATGTCAGAATCGACGTTCACATGCGCGAGTCGCAGCCCGACCGCAGCAGCGGCACATTTCGTAACCCGATTCGACTCCTCCCCACTCCTCGAAACGCGTCACTTGAAGATGTGTGGGACGGACGGGCGAAGGTCGAGGTAGAGGGCCCGGTTGGGATGGGGGCAAGGGCCACTTCCGTTCTACTAGATAGCTCCGGCAACCCACTTGCGCGCCTTGTGCTACCAGTCACCATGCCGATTTTGCCGGGGGACTGGTCTGAACTCGTCCAATCCAAGCTGCAGAACGCCGCTGATTTTCAGGCGGCATACGACGACGCAACCCAACTCACGATCGAAGTCGGCAACCGAGAGTTGGGAACGGTTAGCGCCACGTTCGAGCGGGAGTTGGAGCCGCTTCGATGGGGGTTCCACCGGTCCAACGACGGACTAAGGCTGCGCCTCCATGAGAGCGCAGATACTGGGGGGGAGGTGCAAGTAATGAGGTATCCTTTCGCTACCCCGGATCAGGCAAGTCCAGTTCGCTCCAACAGTCTCGAGTTCTGGAACCCGCAGGGCGGGCTGTTCGTTGCTCGACTCGGGAGTCACGAGACCCGAGCGATTCTTCCACCGGTTGTGCATGACCTTCAGGACCTCAGGTCCGCCCGGACCACCGTCCGGATTCGAACTGGCCAACGAACGCCGTCCAGGGTTAGGGAATTGGTCGACCTCGCTGCACTATGGTCAGCGTCCCGATCTCCCGGGGACCTCTTGGCGCAAGATAGAAGAGTTGCGGTCCAAAGAGCGATCAAAGCTGAGATCGGTTCGCTAGTGGGCGGCGGCAAGTGGGCCGCGCGTGAACGCCAATATTTAATAACCGAGCCACTCTCGATCGAAGATCTCGCAGAAAGCCTTTCGGATTCCTCTAGCTGGATTCGATTTCGTGGTCAGATCGTGAAGCTTGCGCTAGACACCGAGCGGCTTCGATGGCCACCGATAGTGCTATTTGCTGGCTACTTGGGGGGATCGGCAAGTTCCTATTCTGATTCTCCTAGTCTGGTCCGCCCCTCGTCGGCCCGCTCGGTGCGTGGCGAGCGGCCCGGTTCACAATTCAGGAAGGGCGGCGAGTGGCTGGCTGAGATGCTGTTGAGGCTGGCGTCAATGCCAGGGTCACTAAGTTCTTTGGAGAGTGAGTACATGCCGGAAGACTTCAAGGACGTCATTCAGTTTCCGGTTGCATTCCGTGCAGCCAGAATGCTCGCGATTCTGGCAGAGCAGCGAGGCGAAGTGTGGCAATGGGCATAAGTGTGCTGACGCCAGAGGAGGCCTTTAGTGTTCTTGTAGGCACATTCGGGGTGGCTGAGGGCTGGAGCGTGGAGTCTCTCAGTGCCACCAGCGTCCGTCGAGCTGCGTCGCTTATGTGCCCGACGACGCCAGCAGCTTTGGCTGCGGCAGTCCGTGGGGTTCTTCAAGGGCTTGGGTCCATAGATACAGCCGCCATCGTGGAGTTGATCGACACTCTTGTAGCTTCTGGAGACCTAGTGGAGGTCCTCGAAGAGAATGGAGTGCAGAAGCGACGGATGATCTACCTTGGTCAACCACGGTTCGTCCGGCGCCGATCGGGCGACCTTCTTGTTATTGGTACGAGGCCGGACAACGCACCGTTGGTCGGAGAGGCACTGGCTGGCCGAATCAGCAGAACCGGCTACCTCCGACGAATTCTCGACCCCGACCGTGAGGTCTACGAACTCCTTGAGGCATATGGGGTGCACGAGATCCCGGAGGCAAGATGGGTGAGTCGACCGGCGGCATCGGATGCCCGAACATTGCTCGAAAGCTACAGCAAAGAGCTGCGACAACAGGGAGCCTGCGGTCCCATCGAAGGCCTCCGGATTCTTGACCCAAAGACATCGCCTTCGCACTACAAGTCGAGGTGGCGAATCGCTACGTCAACGGATGAAGGGGTGTTCCTAGCTAGGAGAAGCCAAGGGTACGGCGGAGATCTATGGTGCGTCGTCGCAATTCGAGCAGGTGAATCACAGCGGCTGCTCGATCTGCCGACTACTATGGGAGGCAGGGGCTGCGACGAGGGGTGGCAACTGCAAGCGGCAATTGACGCTACTAACGGAACGCCCCAAGAAGTCTCAATCCGGGGTACAGGAAAGGGCAGTGTGGAACTTGGTCTGCCCGCGCCCCCGCCGAGGTGGCTTCAGCGTCGTTGGGATCTGATTGGGACGGCAGTTCATGGACGCTCATCACTAGTGACCTATGAGATCTCATCCAGGGATGCGCGCGACGAAGTCGCGCTTGTCTGCGAACTTTTATGGATGGACCGACAGGTTCTGCCACAGTTCAGAAGCGAAGAAGAGGCATCATCATGACCGTCACACCGCAGCCGACGATCGGCCAAACTATCCAGGAAATGCGAACCGCCCTTCGCGAATACATCGAGGCGACTTACCACATCGGACATCCGAGTATCGTTGAACGACGCCGTTCTTTACTCGATCAGTCAGGGGTGATCTCTCAAGAGGCTTACCTTGAATCCACCCCTCGCTATGTACCAGGTCCACGGTTCAGCGACCTCCGGCTTCCGTCGTCCGCAGATGCGCTGTTTCGGCGCATGTCACGTAGCAAGGAAGATGATGGTTTCGGTCTCCTACACGATCCGCCGTACGACCATCAAGCCCAGTCAATCCGAAAGGCGGTACTGGAAGGAAGAAGTCTTGTGGTCACAACCGGAACCGGCTCGGGCAAGACCGAATCGTTTCTCTTACCGATTTTGGCAAAGCTAGCGGTCGAGGCCTCAGAAGCACCCGACTCATTCCGTACCCCAGCGGTTCGAGCACTCGTGCTTTATCCAATGAATGCGCTTGTCAATGATCAACTCGGCCGACTGCGACTTATGTTTGGCAATGATGGAGTTTCGGCCCAGTTTAAGGAGTGGGGCGGTCGACCAGCCCGGTTTGCAAGGTACACCAGCAGAACTCTTTATCCGGGGGTTCGGACGGCAAAGAAGGATACGGCGAGACTACGGCCGATCCATAAGTTCTATATAGACCTACTTGAGCGTGCCGATGGTACTGACGAGACAGCAACGAATGCGCAGCGTCTGATCGATAACCTGAAAGATCGTGGGAAGTGGCCAGCCAAGGCAGACCTTCGGAGTTGGTTTGGTCGCAGTGGCAGCCATTGGCAGCGCAATGGTGAGTTTGTTCGAGCTGTCGTGCAACCGGACGACGCAGAACTCTTCACCCGTCACGAAGTTCTGGCAGCGCCTCCTGATGTGCTTGTGACCAACTATTCGATGCTCGAGTACATGTTGATGCGTCCGCTGGAACGACCAATCTTCGATGCCACGAGGGCCTGGCTTGAGAGCAACCCCAACCAGCCTCTCATGCTTGTCATCGACGAAGCACATCTCTACCGAGGCGCTGCCGGGGCCGAGGTCGCCCTCCTAATTCGCCGACTGCGATCGCGCCTAGGGATCGGCCCAGATCGACTTCAGGTCATTTGCACTAGCGCGAGCTTCAGCGACCCAGATGCTGCTCGCCAGTTTGCAGCTTCGCTCACCGGCAAGCAGGTCAGTGATTTCGATGCTGTCCAAGGCGCCTTGGCCCTCAACCAGCACGCGGGTCCTGGAAACGACGTGGACGTTCTGAAGCTCGCGTCCGTCGATCTGGATGGCATCTACTCCCCTGTGGAGGCGATTCGGAAACAAGCCGCCGCTGAATTTCTGAGTTGGAGAGGAATCGATGATAATGCGCCGTTTGAACACTTGCTCTTTCAGGCTTTAGAGCACTATGCGCCCATGGGACGACTCGTCAACTTAACAATGCAGGAAGCGCGACCGATCGCGGAGATGGCGAGCGAATTGTTTGACGTCAGCGGCCTGCAACCAGATAAGGCACTCACTGCACTGATCGCGTTGGGGAGCATCGCCCGTCCAGCGCCGAGAGAACCCGGACTACTTCCATGCAGAATCCACACGTTCTTTCGCGGGCTTCCAGGTTTGTGGGCTTGCATGGATGCAAACTGCCCAGAAGCTGATGGGACCGGTTCGGCACCCGTCGGTAGGCTGTTTTCCCAGCCCCGGGAGAGTTGCTCGTGCGGTTCGAGGGTGTTGGAACTCTACACATGTCGCCATTGTGGCTCGGCGTACGCGAGGGGATACACGGACGACTTGGGTAACCCATCGTTCATATGGCCGGAAGCTGGTGCAGCGTTTCAGTCAGCTACAGGGGATCACCGTGAGTTCCACCCGCTTGACATTTGCCTTGAGGAGCCGATACGTAGCGAGGTCGAGCCCGCAGATCTCGACCTCATCACCGGTCGAATAAATCCTCACGAGCTTGGAACTAGAACTAGAACCGTCTTCCTGCCACGCGATCGCGAGAACAACGCAAACGACAGCGACGAGGCGGAAGACTCAAACGCTGTCCGGCCGGGTGGTGAATTTCGGCCGTGCGGGGTTTGTGGCCAACAAGCGGCATTTGGAAGATCCTCTGTCCAGGATCACCAAACCAAGGGTGATCAGCCGTTCCAAGCGGTGGTCACTCGACAGCTGGAGATGCAACCTCCGGGTCCACAACCCGCCACCGAATTCGCGCCATTGCGAGGCCGGAAAGTTTTAACGTTTTCTGATTCGAGGCAGATGGCCGCTCGGCTGGCCCCGAACCTCCAGACATATGCGATGAGGGACGTGCTCCGTCCCTTGATGCTTCTTGGCTTTGGAGAACTTCGTAGTCATGCATCCACCAACCGGCAGTTGGGACTCCAAGACCTACACTTTGCTGTGATGCTGGGCGCCAGGATGTGCGACATACGCCTACGTCCGGAATTGAAGTCCGGGGAGTCTATGCAGCTTCAACGGGATCTGGACGCGCTAAACGACTCGGGGCACCTGAACGACGGTGAGTTCCAGGGGTCAACGCACGCGTCCGGTCAGAATGGCCGGGTCACTCGAGCACGCCGACCCCTGGAGCCCACAGCTTGCCACGCAATCCGATCACAGCGGATGAACGCGACTTCATCCATGAATGCCTGTCAGTAGACCGGGCGGTTTCGTTCGCCGTTGTCGCCCGGGAACTTGATCGTCACCGGTCCACGATCTCACGCGAAGTGGCCCGCAATGGCGGCCGTCACGCCTACCGGCCGTCAACAGCTGGTGACGCGGCGACCGCCCGTCGGCGCCGCCCGAAGAGCTCGATCCTGTCGATCGAGGGCACGCTTCGCGACGTGGTCATCGAGCTGCTGGGCGAAGGGTTCTCACCGGTCGCCACAGCGGCCCTGTGCGCCCGCGAGGACGGCCCTGGGACGGTATGCGCCGAGACGATCTACCAGGCCGTCTACGACGGCACGCTCGGCCTCAAGGCCACCGAGTGCCTCCGGTCCCGCCGACCCAGACGCAAGAAGCGACGGGCCGCCGCATCGTCTCGAGCGTCAGCGCTGGGGCCGAATGTGGTGCCGATCAGCGAGCGACCTGCTGAAGCGCTCAACGGCGCGCCAGGTCATTGGGAGGGGGATTTGATCATCGGTGCCCGCAACCAGTCCGCGGCGTTGACGCTGGTCGAACGATCGTCGGGTTTTCAGCTCGTCTACGCATTGCCGAACGGCTATCAAGCCGACCTGGTGATCGCCACACTGGTCCGGTGGGTGCAGACCATACCGGCGGAAATGTGTGAGTCGTTGACCTGGGACCGAGGCTCGGAGATGGCGCACTGGGAGGTGCTCACCAGCGGGTGGGGACTGCCCGTGTACTTCTGTGATCCTCACGCACCGTGGCAGCGTCCAAAGAACGAGAACTCCAACCGCCAGCTACGTTTCTGGTTCCCCAAAGGCACCGACCTACGCGACTACAGCCAGGCCGACTACGACCAGGCATGCGCTGTCCTCAACGCCCAGCCACGCCGCCAATACGGCCTTCAATCAGCCGGCGAACGCTACGCTGCAAGCCTCGCGTGCAGTGACCGTTAGAACCCACCGACCCTGAAGCGCTGTCGGACGCGCTTGCGGACGCTCGGGGTCTCACACCTCCGCTGTCCCTGCTGCGATCGATGATCGCAACAGTTACGCACAAGTGGACTGGACTTGAGTCTCTTGCACTAGCGTCCTTGGCCGAACGTGATCGTTATCGTCCCGATCTTCTGTCTGCGCTGCCGCCGATAACACCTTTCGACACGGAGGAACAGCGCCTGGCGCTGGTCAGAATGTGGATCAATAGCTGGACAGTTCCGGGCGTTTGGTTTCCTACGATGCCATCAACCTGGTGGATGACCGAGGTTCACGGTCATAAAGGCAACTTCAAGTCAGTGGCGAAATGGTTGGGTAACCCTCAAAGAAAGAAGGAGTTTGCAAAAGGCTGGATCCCTGTGCTTCAGGATGTTCTATGTGAAAGGCAAGGTGACACCTTTCGCATTCGAGCCTCTCACCTTACGCTTAACACAGAGGAAGGTTGGGCCTATTGTGATACGTGTAAAACAACACAACGTCCGTTTCCTGGTCTGTCGAGATGCGTTGCGTGCCTGAGGGATACTGTTCGAAAAGTGGATCCTTTAACTGACACTGTATTCAAAGCGCGTAAGGGTTATTATCGCCAGAGCACTGTGCGTGCGTTGGGCCCTGAGAGGAAGCCACCCACTGCGATCGTTGCCGCCGAGCACACCGCTCAGCTCGGCGACGCCCAGGGAGATGCTGTGTTCTCCAAGGCCGAAGAGCATGAACTGCTATTCCAGGATGTCGATCTAGCTGGGGCAACTGGTCGGACGGGTCGTTCGGCGGTCGATGTTCTCTCGTGCACTACGACGATGGAGGTAGGGATAGATATTGGAGCGTTGTCGGGCGTCGCATTGAGGAACATGCCTCCTTCACGAGCCAACTACCAGCAGCGCGCAGGTCGGGCGGGGCGTCGCGGCAATGCCGTTGCAACGGTAACGGCGTTCGGAAGTGCCGATAGTCACGACGAGCACTTCTTCCGCGAACCGGACGCCATGATTCGAGGGGCGGTTGAGGATCCAATCCTGGCGCTCGACAACGTTGAGATTGCACGTCGCCATGTAACAGCCTTCCTCCTCCAGGCGTATCATATGGAGCAGTTGCCAAAGATCGACCCGGCATCCCAGCCACAGCTGTTTGAAGTGCTCGGGAAGGTGGACGACTTTCTTCTCGATTCCTCGATCCTGAATCGAAATGGCTTCGCGGATTGGATGCGGGGGAACGAGTTGGAGCTAGGTCATACGATCGATTCTTGGCTCCCTAACGAGCTCTCGGCGGGCGACCGGTCCGCGCTCCTGGAAGGCTTTGTGGGACACACCCTGGGGGAGATGGATCGAGCCCTTGAACTGGCAGGAGCTAGTGACGACGCAGGTCCTGATTCATCGAAACCGGTGACGAAGGCCGACGAGAACGAAGGCGCTGTCGGCATATTTGCCGAAGTCCAAGCAGAAGTGGGCGAAGAGACGGGCCGGACCGGGGATGCAAAAGAGAACCTCTTGGATCGCCTTCTATACAAAGGGGTACTCCCCCGTTACGCCTTTCCGACGGATGTGGTGGCCTTCCACGTGTTTGACGGAGAGGCCTCTTCCGCATACCGACCGGTCTTTCAGTATGCCCCGAGCCAAGGCCTCCCTGTGGCCCTGTCACAATACGCACCGGGGAAGGAGGTTTGGATCGACGGTAAGCTTTGGACCTCCGGTGCGTTGTACTCGCCCATGCCATCAGATCGATTCAGAGCGCGGAAGGACGGTCGATACTATTTCGAGTGTGATGTCTGTCGTTACGCGATGACCGAGGCCCGTGCCAATGCTGAACGAGACGAAATGCGAGATTGCCCGGCGTGTGGCGCCGAAGCAAGGTTTGGCAAGGCGCGAAACTGGATTCGTCCGCCGGGATTCGCCCACCCTTATACAACGGATGAGGGAACATCACCAGACGATCAACCCGCTCGGAGTTATGCAACGAGGGCGAAACTGGTCGCCTCCTTTCCGGCAGATGCTAGGGGTTGGGCAGAGCTCTCCCCGAGGGTTAAGAAGTATTACGACCGGACGTTCTTGCTGGTTACGAACACGGGACCAAATAGTGAGGGATATTCGTACTGTCTCAAATGCGGTCTCGTTGAGCCGTCCGCGAGTCCTTCGAGCAAGGTGTTCGGGTCACATGCCAAGCCATACCCTGATACCAGAGAGCCTAATTGCCCGGGTGGAATGTCTACTCGTGGTCTCGTTCTAGGAACGGATTTCGTGTCAGATGTGCTGCTGTTGGCCTTGAGGGTCGACGCCCCACTCACTCTCACTCCGAGTTATCTGTCAACTCACGTGGCACTTCGCACCGTGGCGGAGGCTGTCACGATCGCTTCGACGAGACGACTAGAGATCGAAGCTGGGGAATTGCAGGCGGAGTACCGCCCAGCCTTAACCGATCTTGGAAAAGACGGTCTTGAAGCCGAGATTTACTTATACGACACACTCGCAGGGGGAGCTGGATTTGCTCGGGAAGTTGGAGACCTCGGCGCACCAATCTTCGACGATGCTCTCCAACTCCTCGAATCATGTCCGGCTGACTGCGATCGTAGCTGCTATCGATGCTTGAGAAGCTTCAGGAATAGATTTGAGCACGACCTGCTCGACCGCTATGTGGGAGCGAGTCTTCTGCGGTACCTCCTGCATGAAGAGGAACCCGTTCTCGATCCGGAGCGGACGGAACGATCGGCCGACAGGCTGTATGCGGATCTCAGCAGGCAGGGAATTCAAGGAGTCGAGTTCCGTCGAGGCGTTGACATCACAATTCCTGGAATAGGTCCGGTGGTCGCCCCTATCCTGGTCGAAACGGATGGTCGCAGGGTAGTAGTGGGGATTCATGGACCACTTACTCCTGATTTCCCAGCAGACCCAGCGCTTCAGGATGCCAGAGATTTCAGCGTTGGAACCCCTGTGGAGCTCATCGATGACCTACTAATCAGCCAGAACCTCCCGGCCGCTAGCATGCAGGTAATTCGTCGAGTCTCAAATGGGTGATCGAGCGTTGATAACCGGCATCCGAGGTATAGAAGGAACCTGGCCAGCCCCTCCAGCAAGGCTCAGTTTCTCTGGTATGCGCGATATCGGCGCCTGTCCACGGCGTTGGTCGCTTACGCGAGCTAGCTATCCGGCGTTGTGGGATGGATACGGATATCCCAGTCGACCAAATGTCGCCTCGATTGTCGGCAACGTGGTTCATGAATGCCTGGAAAGCATTGTGTTGGCACTTGTCCAGAACAACACGACGAGTGTCGAAGGTGCCGCAGCTGTGGGAGTACTACGGTCTCTGGGTGGTTATCCTGCCGTCATACGTAAGGCCTTGGATCATCAGGTCGACGGTCTAGCGTCAAATCCCAGGCTCGAAGGACGGATGGACCAGTTGCGACGCGACCTCTGGGCTCGTGTTCCAGAGATTCGTCAAACTGTGCAGACGTTGCTCTCGACGTCTGTTCTAGTCGGCAGAGAAGGATGGGACGGTCGGGGACCATGTTCGGGGACCATACCTTCAGGAAATCTGCGATCTCAAGAGACATCGAACGGGTCCTTCCCAGAAATCTCTTTGACCTCATCCCGGCTGGGAATGACTGGTAGGTTAGATCTGGTTTCGGTCGACGGTTCGAGCGTCCACATAATTGACTACAAGACCGGGGTTCCTCGAGCACATCACATCGACCAGATGAGGATCTATGCGCTCCTTTGGTGGCTTCGGGACGATGTCGACCCCAGTCGCCCTTACGCCACGCGGCTGACACTGTCCTATCCCGGTCATGATCTAGATGTCCAGGTTCCGACTGCTGCCGAACTGTCTGCGCTCGAGATTTCGACGAAAGCACAGCTCGAGCAACTGAGGCGAGACATCGACATGGATCCTCCCGAAGCTCGACCTGACCAGGACACGTGCCGCTTCTGTCCGGTCCGACATCTGTGCGACCCTTATTGGTCATATATCTCAGGAACCCCGCCTGTGGACGGGTTTGCCGATGTTCGAGGTAGGGTAGCTAGTAGGAATGGCCCCAAGAGTTGGCTCCTGATTCCCGAGGACGGGCAGCAGGTTGTCCTTCGATGCGCGGATGAGTCGACTGAGTTCGAGTTAGATTCTTGGCTTCGGGTCGTGAGCGCTGCGGTGAACATAGAACCTGATACCGGAGGTTACGTGGCCTCCATAGTGTCAGGGTCGGAAGTATTCGTTGAGGACACTTCTGGTTAGTCAAAGCGTTGGCAAGCCTAAGGATCCGGCTCGAAGGGCATTTGAACACGAGCCCCATGGGTCACCGGGCGATCGAGGGTGTTCAGCTCGATTCTGCTGAGTGCTTTCTGGGACTGTATGCGTCCTACGAGCCAACGTTGCACCCACCAAGCGGAGATCCTCTCTACGTCATTGGTGAGGTCTACCTGAAGCCTGTATTGCGGCTCTGGGTCCATTCCCAATAGATATTCTCTCAAGTTGTTTACCAGTGCTACGCCGTAGATTATCCGCTGCCGTCCATGTTGAAGAAGCGCTTCTGATGGCCATGCGAGGGCGTCGAGTCCCGCCCGCACCTTTCGGAGTTTGGGGTTCACTCCTTCACCAAATATACTGTTTACCTTCGCTCCATTGTTGGCCTGTTCGGCCAATCGAACTAGGGAAGCTACGGACCCGGCAGAGAGATGTGACGTTCCAAAAGATCGAGATTTGCCGAGTCGCTCCAGCCTTAGGTCAGTTTGCGAATCAAGCACACTGCCAGGAATCCGGACTCGGTTGTACTGGCTTGAGGTGGTTCCATACAGTGAAGTGGTTCCTATATAGACGAGCTTCGAGGGTCGAACGATTGGTCGACCTGCAATTGAGGACGCGATCTCGCTTTCGTAACGCTTGTATTTCTGGTTGTAGGCACGTATAACTGTTGGGCTCATGGCCAGCATAGCAATCAGCTTGCCCCCTATTACATCGCGGTAGGGAGCGATTGCCCCGCAGACTGAGAGATCAGCGATCTCCGTTCCCACCGAATCGGCCTTTGCCCGGCGCGCTATTGCCCTGACAGCTTGACGTGCTTTCTGTTCTTGCAGAGCCATTCGGAGGCCGCCAGCAGCTGGTGAAGGGTATAGGTATTCCTGCAATGCCGACTTGTCACGCATGAGGTCGGCGAGTAATAGGCAGCGTTTGCTTCGGTAAAGATCGGTTTCGGCCCGATGTTGCCAAAACGTCGGGTTGTCTCGAGCGAGGTTGTCCTGGATCGAACTGCGGGCCAGCCGTTGGTGGTCAGCGCGTCGGGTCTTTGCCTCTACGCGGAGTGCGGTTTCTGCTTCTCGGGTGGGGCGGTCCCACATACCTGGCCAAAAAAGCTCATCTCGGACAAGATCGTCTACGTAGACCTCTTCTCGGCGTCGCTCCAGCTTCTCAACTAGCCACCGGGCATTAGCCGATGTAGTTCTGGACGACAGATCCGCCAACACGTCGTCTGTACGCCAGCCGATCCAACGGTCACGCTCATTCATTTGTACGATTGCGCTGCTGAGCGCGGCTATGCCAATGACGGGGTGATACTTCACGGCGCGATCGCGGACAAGGAGCAGCATGGTTCGTCCGGGCACCGTTGTGTATTGATTGGTCCATGTGTGGCGGAAGTATCGCCATATGTCCATGATCCGTAGTCCCGTTAAGTCATCGCGTATATGGGGCTCCACGACCTGGACGTACGGATCGGTGACTGATCGGATCTCTCCGAGAGCAGTTCCAGCCGACCGCCATTTCCGCAGTGACGTGCTGAACTCTCTTCCATCGCGCATTAAATCAAAGATTGAAACGAACCGGCCCGCAGACTCGCGTGGCGTCTCCATCCGTTGTATGAATCTACGAACGGAGGGTTGGCTAAGTTGTTCGTTGCGTTTAAGTAGCTCCTGACTCTGGACACGGCTCTTCTCATCATCTGCGATGCTGGATCGATTAGGAGGGCATATTTGCAAGTTTGTATCGGCGTCGACCTTTACCCTCCAACCCTGCCTGTCTAGGTCAGCAAGTACTCGTGTTGCCGCTTCGCCAGCGGCTCCCTCTATTCTAGTGTCGGAAGGGTCGGGGTCGGTGTTTCGTTCGAAGGATGTCGCCAATGAGATGAGGGTTTTCTCGTCATTGGGCGAAAGGTCTATCGGTATTGGTAGGCTCAGCCAGGTCATAGGGACTCGCTACACATTGAGGAAGGTTGCTGCCACGTCGGACCAGCCGCTACGGTAGAAGTCAATATAGGTTCGCTCGGATTGTTTGGTCAGGGAGGCCTCGGTGCGTGCCATTGCAAGGAGGACCAAGGCGACGCCCTTAGCAGTACTTCGCTCACCGGGGACATCGCTCTCCGCTAGAGGTTTGAGAACATCGCGGTAGAAAGGGTGTCGTTCGTTTAAGGTTACGATTAGATCTTGGTTGTTCGCCTCTACCGTGAAGGCAGATGTACCGAGTACCTCTCCTACTTCGAAGCGATACGATGGTGTGGAAGCCGGCGCCGTCCCTTGCAGCTGGGGAAGGGATTGGGAACGCATAGCTGCCGTGCAAGCCGCATCGTCTAGTGGGCCTTGGCGGCTTGCCCGTTCGAATCGGCGTCTAACGCGAGCATTGAGGGCGTTTGCAATAGGCTCAAGGTCGCTTGAAAGGAGCGTTGTGAGTTCGCGTGTGGGTGTGATTTGTTGTTTACTGTGGGTAATGCCGAAAAGTTCGTCTAGTTCTGGGTCGAAAGATACTTCGCAACGCCACCAATCATCGTAGTTCTGTCGACGTTTCTTTCCCATGAACCACCAGCCGGAATCGATTTCGCGCTCTGCTCTAACCACGGAGATAGTTGCAGCGTTTGTAATCCCCATGTCCCGCTTGGCTTGTACGCTCAGGCCGCTCCATGCTTCGACAGGTAGTTCCGTAAAGGTCACCTTTACGGTGCCACTTCCGGCCGTTGTGGTCAGTTCGTAGAGTAACGATTCTCCAAAGACGGAGGCGTAGTGTTCGTGGTGGCCCGATAGAAAGAGTGGGTCGTCTGGAAGTACTGGGGTTCCGTTGACCGAGAGTTGCAAACCGCGGCTCAAGAAGTGGTGGTATGTGCGCCCTAGGGCCTTGTTCAGTTTGTTTCCGATCGTGGTCGGGCGTCGGAATTCGAGTCTGTCGCATCGCTGAAGATGAACGACGGTGCCTTGTGGCCAGCCTTCCATGTCGGCTGGGCGGGGCGTCTCCACAGGCGCAGCAATCACCGGTTGGTGTGTTGATACAAGTTCGTCCAGATCCATGCTGCAACGAATCGTTCGGTTTGGAGTCGTCCAGCTATATACGTCGAGCCGGCGGGCCCGGCTCAGTGCGGCGTTCGGTAAGCCCATGCCGTATCGACCCAAAGAGGATCGGTCCCCAAACCTCGCGCTCCCGCCGAATGCGAGCGCCTGGGATAGTTCGGATTCGGTCATGCCTTTGCCGTCATCTGAGACGGAGATCTCTATCGGGTGGACGTCACTCAGGTTCTTAGTCACGTTGATGTCGACTGTTTTTGCTTTCGCCTGGATTGCATTGTCGATAAATTCCGAAATCGCTGCGGAAGTGGTGCGGTATCCAGAGTCACGTGTAGCGAGAAGGAAGTTTGTCGCTGAGAAGATGGAGGAGCCGGTATGTTCCGCCGTCGGCCGGTCTCGTGTGGCGTCGGATCCTTTGGAACCGCCCTGACTTGTTCCCATCGCTGACCCCTCCAAGTGACGTTTCGTTCGGGTTCACGCATCCAATGCGTGGCTGACATATGATCTTAGTATGTCTGCAGGAGAGCCGTGGTAGAGCGAGGAGCGGGGGTCCCGGTGGATTCGTCGCTGCGCAACTCACCCAAACTGAGTGTGGGTCTGGTGCTGCCAGCGGCCTTGAGCGAGCGGCTTGACTGTCTAGTTGCGTTGGCAGAAAAGCAGGGCGAGCGAACGAATCGCCGTGAGGTGGTAGCGGCACTGCTGCTGGCTGCAGCGCCGTCCGGTGCTGTCGTCTCCGAACTGATCCGAGAGTTTCGACGTGCCCAGGTTCGGGATGCTCTTGTTGGCGATCCGTCCGATGAGGTGTTCAAGGTGGAAAGGCGGAAGCCAGGGCCCCGTCCTCGTTCTGACGGGGGCCGATGAAACCGATCCAGATCCCACCCATTGCTGTCCGGTAGATTCTGAATTCTTGGACGGAGCTGCGGGTCTGGTTCGCTCCGCTGCGTCGCCGCCTTTCGAGAACGTGTTCTAGTCTTGGCCGGTCCCGGCTGGATCGCTCCGGCGTTGCTGGTCGGTGACTGCTTGTTTGGCCGTGAATCGAACCAGGGGGAACATGGCGACCCAGACCAACGACGAGGTGCTTCGTGCGCCGCTCGTCATCGAGTATCCGTTCCGACGGACGACCGGGCCGGTGATTGGGGCGTTCTTCACCGCTGTTCGGGAGGGCCGACTGCTGGGCATCCGGTCCGCTGACGGTTCGGTGATCTGCCCGCCCCAGGAGTACGACCCGGTGACCGCCGAGTCGCTGACCGACCTGGTGCCGGTGGGCGACACCGGCGAGGTGGTGTCGTGGACGTGGGTGGCGGAGCCTCGGGAGGGCCAGCCGTTCGACCGGCCCTTCGCCTGGGCGTTGGTGCGTCTGGACGGCGCCGACACACCGATGCTGCACGCACTGGACGTTGCATCCCCCAACGACGTGTCGGTGGGCCAGCAAGTTCGGGTGGTGTGGGCCGAAGTACGCACCGGTGCGATCACCGACTTCCATTTCGCCCCGGCTGGCGACGACTCGACGGAGGCTTCGTCATGAGTGCTGACGACCGCACCATCTCCACCCTGCCTGAGGGCTTGTGGAGCCAGCCGGAGATCGACACGTCGGCGATCGACGTGCTGGCCGACACCGAGTCGGTGGCCAGTATCCGCACACCGGCATCGTTGACCTACAGCTACACGCCCGGCACCGCCCGATCGGGCTTTCTGCGGGGCATGGCCGAGAAGCGGCTGATGGGGGAGCGGGACCCCGAGTCGGGCACGGTGTACACGCCGCCGACCGGTGTGATCCCCACCAACGGCCAGGCCGCCAGCGAGCAGGTGGAGTTGGCGCACGTGGGCACGGTCACCAGCTACTGCGTGGTGAACGTGCAGTTCTCAGGCGGCGACCACGACCTGCCGTACGTGACCGCCCTGGTGTTGCCCGACGGCTCGGGCGTGCCCCTCTACGGGCTGATCCAAGAGATCCCCTTCGACCAGATCCACAGCGGCATGCGAGTGGAGGCGGTGTGGGTGGACGACGACGACCTGGCCACCAGCTTCGAGAACATCAAGTGGTGGCGACCCAACGGCGAAGACGACGCCGACCCTGCCAGCTACGCCCAACACGTCTGAGGTGCCTGTGACTACTTCGAACTTCTCAGCAGGCCGCGACGTTGCCATCGTCGGGTTTGCCCAAACCAAACACGTGCGCGCAGCGGACACGCTGAGCGAGGTGGAGCTGATCCAACCGGTGATCGCCGAGGTGATGGACCAGGTGGACCTCGACCACCACGGCTTCGACTTCTACTGCTCCGGCTCGTCGGACTACCTGGCCGGGCAGGCGTTCAGCTTTGTGATGACGCTGGACGCCATCGGCGCCTGGCCACCGGTGGCCGAGAGCCACGTGGAGATGGACGGCGCCTGGGCGCTGTACGAGGCGTACCTGAAGATCCGCTCGGGCCACGCCGACACCGCCCTGGTGTACGGCTACGGCAAGTCGAGCCCCGGCGACCTGCCCCGGGTGCTCAGCCGCATGTGCGAGCCCTATTACACCGCCCCGCTGTGGCCCACCTCGGTGGAGCTGGCCGCCCTGCAGGCCCGGGCCTGCATCGAGGCCGGCGTGACATCGGAGGCCGAGATGGCCAAGGTGGCCGCCCGCAGCCGCCGCAGCGCCCGCAACAACCCCAACGCCCAGCTGGCCTGGGACGGCTCCGCTGCAGACAGTCTGGCTGGGGACTTTGTGGCCAACCCGCTGCGTCGCGACGACTGCGCGCCGATCACCGACGGCGGCGCCGCCATCGTGTTGGCGTCGCCCGAACGGGCCGCCGAGCTGTGCTCGCGTCCCGCCTGGATCACCGGGCTGGACCACCGCATCGACGCCCACGCTTTGGGCGTGCGCGACCTGACCCGGGCCCCGTCGGCCCGGCTGGCCGCCGAGGGCGCCGGCGTTGGTGACGGCGAGATCGATGTGGCCGAGCTGCACACCTGCTTCACCCACCACGAGGCCATCCTGCGCAACGAGCTGGGCCTGGCCGACGATGTGCTGGTCAACCCGTCCGGTGGGCCGTTGGCCGCCAACCCGATGATGGCCGCCGGGATGATCCGCATCGGCGAGGTGGCCAACCGCATCTTTGACGGGTCGGTCAACCGGGGCGTGGCCCACGCCACCGGCGGACACCTGATGCAACACAACCTGGTGGCGGTGCTCGACGCCGCACAGCCGAGTGCCGGGCAGTCCAGTACATCCAACCAGCCGGAGGGCGGCCGATGAGTGCCAACCGTGTAGCCGTCGTCGGAACCGGACAGACCAAGTACGCCTCCACCCGGGGCGACGTGTCGCTGGCCGGGCTGTTGCGGGAGGCCGTGTTTCGGGCGCTCGAGGACGCCCACATGACGATGGCCGACATCGACGCCATCGTCGTCGGCAAGGCGCCCGACTTCTTTGAGGGCGTCATGGTGCCCGAGTACGCCCTGGCCGACGCCATCGGTGCCGTGGGTAAGCCGCTGTTGCGGGTGCACACCGCCGGGTCGGTGGGCGGCTCGACCGCCATCGTGGCGGCAAACCACATCGAGTCGGGTGTGGCCCGCCGGGTGCTCACCGTGGCCTGGGAGATGCAGAGCTGCTCGGAGGCGATGTGGGCGCTGTCGTTCCAGATCCCGTTCCAGCAGCAGCTGGTGGCGGGTGC
>CXWK01060651.1_pt1 | contig 36894 bp, 48 predicted proteins | sample 590851 | NCBI WGS metagenome assembly CXWK01 (sample SAMEA3498364, study PRJEB10139) | wastewater metagenome | biome: wastewater treatment plant; material: activated sludge | place: Denmark | collected 2014-08-01
GGAGTTGGGCGAAAACTTTGCTAGAAAACGCATTGAATCTCAGAAAAGGAACACCCAAGCCGCAAGGGGAAGGGTTGCCACTGGTAGGCCTATCCGCATCAGCGACAGGATAAACGCCGTTTCAGAGTACCCATATAGAATCGCGAGACTGGGTGGCGATACTGTCGGAGCTGAGAAGATCGCAAACAACAAGAGTGGTGCGAGAGCGGGCGGCAGCAATCCAACCCACCAACACACCACCCCAACACCAACGATAGCAAGACAACGATTCAGAAGAACAAGAAACAGAGTATTCATTTCTTGCTTCGACAGTTTTTGAGCTCTAGCCCCCTCGATAGAAAGGGCATGCGCCAGTGAGCCACTCGCTGAGCACATGCTCAGGAAGGCGAGCAGAACACTCGCAGGCGCGAGAAGACTTGTCGCCCACGAGGGGCGGTCCCCAGTCAACAGGTTCAACGCTAACCCAATCAGCGCTGCGATCGGAACAGCATAATCTATGGCACTTGTTTTCAAGGATTGTGTCCTAGGAGCTCCCTTACGAATCAATCTGATCATGAGTGCGACAGCGGGAAGGCTTCCGACATCCGCAGTCACTGCCGCTTGATTAGCGGAAACCCCCATATCACTCGATACCGAAGTGAGCCACGCGCCGGTATTCACCGTTCCCGCCCACCCATTGAGACCTCCGAGACCGGTCTCACCCCTCCATCTTCGCAGCGTCGTCAATAGCGCCGCCCATGTGCCTGCCTGCACCGCCAAAAGCACACCCAAGTCATTCGAAGCGCGAAACCCCCACAGTGCCACAAGCGAGGTTAGGGAAGCGAAACCAAAGAGAGAAACGCGGACAAAACCCTTCCAGTATGGCGAGCGTGTATAGCCCAAACGATGGGCAAGTAGACCACCCACAACGCCGCCCAGGTAGGCGCCACCCAAAGACAGGCTAAGCGCAATAGCGACGCATCCAACCAGAACGAAGAACCAAACAGGTACCCACGCAGAAGCATAATAGGGGCGAGACAGTCTGTGCATTCAGGTACCTATCGGGTCTCGCTAAGTCTCACCGTGAGCCCACCGCAAAACCCCAACCTATTCAGCCCAACTTTCGCTATCAAGCCAGCACTTCCAGACGCATTTCCGCATGTGAAACCGAACGTTTCTCCCACCGATAACCACCCAATGTCAACTCAATGTCAACTCAATGCACATTCAACAACGTTATTGCTTCTCCAACCAGCGCTCTACGTCTTTCAGGTGATCCAACGTCGCGCGACTGCCCAAGCAATTCCAGCGCTCGAAAGCGAGCCTCGGATTGCCGAAAATCGGCTGCGACCCGGGCCCTCGCTTGTCCTTCTCTTGCAGCAGTTTCGACAGCTTGTGGGACATGTCTACAGGGAACTTCTGGTCGCCCTGGTTCCGTCATCCCCCAGCTCGGCTCAGTCTCGTTATAACGATGAGTAAACTCAAAAGTTGAACCATGATCGCCCGTGCCAACAATCACCGTACCGGTGTCGTAAACTCTCACTCGATACTCTTGAAGCCCGCTCTCGTGGGTAAGAATCTTTACGCTATCCTGAAAGGCAAGTCCCCCAAACATTGAATCACGACTATATCGACCATCGGCACACATACCAGGCTTCCAGTCTCGTACAGCACTCACTAAATTGTCAACGGCTTCTGGTGTCAGATCACCCTCAACCCTACCAACCGCCGCTCGCACAGTCGATGGCGCTCCCAACCCGGCTTTGTAGTCTCGAAACTTTCGAACAGCAATATCATATGCCCCCTCAATAGGAAAGCCTCCTCGAGCCTGTGTCTCATTTGCCGCAGTGGTGGCTGTCGGCACGATGGGGGCAGAAGGAACGGTCGCACCTTTCATCCAATACGATTGTTGAAAAGTAACACCACCCCGAGTGACCGTCTTTTGTTCCTTATGTAAACCACGATTATCGCTCATCTGTGACACACTTCTCCTTAGATAGACCTGAGATGCAGAGTCTCTAACAGCACGCCACCAAAATGGGGGAGATGTTGCCCGATTGTTGCGTAAACCCAACATGTCCTCTCACCGATATCCACACCATGACAACAGCCAGTAGCACCGGTGACGCTTTGTTTTTGTTAGCCGCGGCAGCAGAAACCCACGCTCTTACAGAATCCCAGCTGCGAAGCCTCACTAGCGAAATCCTCGCGCTCCACCGACCCCACGCCAGCGATTGTTCCTGCAACCAATGCGCCGACACAGGTCACCTGCTCTCCCTATGGTGTGAATGCGGGGACGACACACCCGGCCACGAGTGTAATATAACCACTGCCCGCTATTGCCGCTCCGACGGCGAACAATATCCATGCGCAACCGCTCAGCTCATTCTCACGCAAACCCAACGGTGAAGCATCGCACCTAAACGGGGTTGGCGCCAAATTATACAGCGGTGGCGGCCGCCACCGCTCACCATTCGTTAGAAAACTGACGTTGAGAAAACTCGCACCCCTAAGGATTGGAAAAATCATGGTTTCTCGTAAAAGGTTGGTTAGCGGAGTCGCGGCATATCGTCGCGGTTCCCAGCATGTTTGCATTCGCCTCTCCCGCTAGTGCCGCTACCCTGAAGGGCACATGTCGCGATGCGGGCGGGACTGCCGACGCGACCGTAAGTGTGAGCGTAGGCAAGAAGGTCGAGCGGACCGTCGTGAACGGGATCCGCACGAAAAGGACGTACAGCGTTGTCCGCAGCATTCGAGTGACGAAAGTTCGCGCACTCAACCGCTCCCAGAAGGTTGTGGCGAAAGGTGCGGTTGCACAAGTGGGTGCAGTGGAAGGCAGTCCGTTTAAGGGCGGGCTAGTCGTCGGGCAGCAGTTCACTCCTGGAACGGTGATCACGGTTACCCCAACCTGGGAAATTGCCGGGTCATTTGGACCTAAGTGGTGCGACATTCGCGCAACCCTCTGATTTCTGCAGATAACAGACTCTCGTTCTTGCGGTCGGCGGCCACGCCAGTGTTTGGCGCGTTAGAAACCCGCCCATGAGAATAGGATTAGACCTTGACGGTGTGACCGCTGACTACGTGGCGGGACTTCGCGCCCACGCGCTCAAAGTGTGGGGCGGGCAGCCAAGTGATTATCCACACCCAACCGACTGGTCATTCGCGAAGAGTGGGTGGTGCGACAGCAGCGCAGACTATCTGGCGCTCCACGCCGATGCCGTCAAACACGGGCTCTATCGGAACCTTCCCCTCATGCCGAACGCGGTCGAAACGATCAAACAACTCAAACAGCAGGGCGCTCAGATTGTGGTGGTCACCAGCCGATTTCTCCCCAACACAGACCCACACCAAGTAATGGAAGACACCAAACATTGGCTCACAAACAATGGGATCGATCCTGATGAAATCCATTTTCTTGACGATAAAACCAAAGCGAACGTAGACGTATACATTGACGATGCTCCCCACAACATAGAGGAACTCGCGAGAGCGGGGCAGGAGGTGATCGTGTTCGACCAGCCGTATAATCGCGATTCCTCACCTCATCTACCTCGAACGGGTGAGTGGAGCGATATTCCTGCGTTGACTACACGGTTACATGCCCAGAAGCTGGCTCGACAATACCGCGGGGCTCAAGCAACTCTAGCAACACCCTCATCCCCGCAAGCTTTGGGTAAGCCCGGCAATCCGGTCTCATCACCCATAGCCCGTCCTGCACACGGGCTACCAACCAACCCTTCGCACGCCAAACGATGCTCTGGTCGCAACCAGGATGGATCGCGCTGCAAGCGCCGAGGACACTGCCCAGCGCACTGAACCGCCTCTACCAGTCCTCTGACAGGGGTCCCCACGGGAAATCTCTGTCGTCGATCGTCCAACTGGTCGAAGGCAGGAAGTCTGGACCCTCGGTCTCCCCATTGGCGACTGCATCGTCGATTGCGGCGAGAACCGCTTTCACATCCTTCGATTCAGATATGAGATCCTCTTGTTCATCCCAGTACTTTTGGGGGTCGACTGGGTTGGTGAAATTCATTCGGGAGACACTGTATTTACCGCCCTCAACGACAACTTCCATTTCCGAAGATACGGGCTCGCCCGCAAACTGCCAAGGCTCATCATCAGAACACGGCTCGAAAGCCAGATAGACTCGCACCGTATCATTCTTCTCGCGAACGATCGAAACCGCGCCATCCCAACCCATAGCACGTTCAATCACCGCGGGAGCCACAAGAGCCTCCACTTGAGAATCTATTCCAAGTTCACGTTTCCTCAAGGCTCGATACGCTTGCTCAGTGGGGGAAAAGGTTTCCCGCGCTACCGCCCCAGCGTTCCCGCTTGCCAAGAGATTGGACTGATGTGGGACACCGGCCAATACGGGTGCCCCCGCGCTCTTAGAACGGCCACACGTTGCAGCATTGTGCCCATTCTTCACCGGCTTACCACAACCATGGCAATTCCCACCGCTTGCTTTCGACACCACACACTCACCTTTCGCCTAGGAGAGGAAACTCTCTGCTGTGGTGTGCCTAACGAGTCTGGCGAATATTGGAGCGTTCTGAAAGGCCGTTATATCCGGGAGATCCCGGTTTCCCGGAACTCCGGGACTGATACGTTCCCAGCAACATCGTCACAAGCGCCAACCTCGCGCAGTACGCTCACTCACCCAAATACTCGAAGGATGCTCCTCCGCACCAGCAGCCAACGCATCAAGGTTCGCTGTAGTTAGAGAATCAGGCTGGACGCTCGATCTCTCAACAGCAATGTCTTGCGTTGATGTTTCCACCTCAGTCTTGCCGCACGAACAATCTCCACAACAACCCATGCTGCAACCTCCCAGTATCATTCAAACCCCACCAACGGTGGCTGTCTTTCAGATATCGGCAGGTTCGCAACCCCGCAAGTGCTTCCTAGTCCTCTCGAAGAGCGCCTCCAGCGAAACGTGAACCACAGAACGGGTGAAACACAGAAGGGACTCCCCCGCATGACTGATTCCAACCGCGTAAGACGGCTCGTCCTCAGACAAACCCACGGACTAGAGTGCGGCAACTTATCCGGTTTTCGACGCCCAAAACTGAACTCCTCGAGGTAGCATTACGTTACATAGAGTGAGGGGGCACGGGTGGGGAGACGGTGGGACCCAAACGTGATGCGGGTGGAATGCCCGAAACCGTTGCACCACGGGTCGAAAGTGATCGCGAAAGGGCAACGGCTGCGGAAGACTGGTACCCGGCAGGTTTATGAGTGTCAGCCGGTGGGTCATCCGGCGCATCAGTTCTCAGTGGTGGTGTCTGCGCCGGATCGGGATAGTCGGGCTGCGGTGATAGCGACGGAGCCGCCTCGATGCCGGGAGCACGAGGATGGTCGTGCGATACGTAACGGGATGTATCCGAGCAAAGCGAAGGCGGAAGCGCTCGGCATCCATCGGCGGCAGCGGTACCGCTGCTACCCGAGTGACGGTGGGAAGCCGCACGATTTCACTCCTGCGATTCCTCGGCTTGCTGTGGCTTTCGGGCACGAGCATTGCGTGGTGTGTAACGAGTTGACCGGTGTTCATCACGGGAAGCAGTCGTCGGCACGTAAACATCAATCGTTGCTGACGGTGGTGGTGGACACGTTGGAGAAGGTCGCGACAGGGACGCCGTATACGCGGGCGTCGTTGGAGGCTCGGGAGCAGTTAGGGAACTACAAGCAACGCAGCAAGAGTTCACGGGCGAGTGACGGGACACGGCCGAAGCGGGCGTCTCGGCGGACGGTACCCGTAGGTGAGGAACGTCGGGTTTCGCAGTCAGCGAAGAAGGCACGCAGCCACTGGCATATCGCCGCAGACTGGGTGGAGATCTACGCGCCCGTGTGTTGGCGGGAAACGGTGACGGCGATGCGTGCCGTCGAAGACCAGCAGGCGCGTCACCCGGATCCGGCCCGACCGCGAGTAATGCTTCTCGATGCGGTCCCAGCGCAGTCGAAGAAGGGCAAAACTGCTTCCCGAAAACGGTGGCACATCCTCGCGGCAGCGCAAGTGGTGTGGGGGGACAACAATCCCGTGTTCAAGCAGACCCGGTTGCGGCAGGTGCGGGCGATGCCGGTAGAGAACCGCGTTTCGTGGCAGTTGTTCTTCGACGAACTCGACCCGTACCAGCCGGACTACGTGGTAGCCGACTTGGGTCGAGCCCAAGTGCAGGCCGTGAAAGAAACTTGGGGTGATGCGGTGATCATCCCGAGCATGTATCACCTGCTCCACAACCTGGAAGGTGACTTGAAACGGCTTCCTCACGCACAGTTCACCAACGACAACAATGTTGCCGAGTTCCACCCCGAGGTCGTTTCCCATCTACAGAAGATGAACGGTGCCGTGCTGGTCAAAATGACTCTCACCGACTGGGGGGACTGGTGGGACGAACTCGACGCCGTTTTGTCGTCGCTCGGCTGTGACACGAAAGCCATCGCTCTTCGACGTGAGCGTGTCACCGCCGATATGGAGGTGGTTCTGCCGCACTTGAATCGGTTGAACGCGTTGCCGTTGTCGACCGGCGGTTTGGAACTGCTGCTGTCGGATCGGGTGAAACCGTTGTTTGAACGGCGGCAACACGCTTTCGCGAACATTGAACGCACCAACCATCTGCTCGACCTTGTGGTGTGCGCGACTCGTGGATTCTTCCTCGACAAGCACAAAGCGATCGAGTTGATACGTCGAGACAACGAGGAAGCGGAAGGATGGTCGTTGGCTCCCCGGCAGGTAGCCGACCGGATGACGTTAGATCCGGCAACGAACGAACTGCACGCGGTGTCATCGCTGTCGGACTACTCGTTGATCGCCAGCCTCGCGATGAAGAAAGGCTACATGTGACGGCCTCTTCCTACGACCTCCTCACCGCAGGCACCCGATTCAAAGTCTTCGACGTGGAAACGTGTGTCGACGCCGACGGTTTCCGCCGCATCGTTGCCTTATCCATCGTGGACATCGTTGACGGCGAAATCCACTACCCGCCCACCGGCTGGCTCATCAACCCGGAAACACCAATCGACTCCGCGTCGAACGCAATCCACAGCATCTCCGATCACGACGTCGCCGACCAGCCCCCGTTCCGCGACTTGCTACCCGAAATCCTCACCGCACTCACCACCCACCCCTCCCAACCCGCCACCGTCATCTGGGTAGCGCACAACGCACCTTTCGACCTGTCCGCGCTTCACTGGGCGTTCAATCAAGCCGACACCCCATTCCCCAAGGTTTTAGTGCTGGACACGTTGACGTTGCCTGCGTTCGTCGGGGATCCGAAAGCGCGAGGGTGGAACCTGCCCGCGATGGCGGATCGTTACGGCATCGACGGTCTCAACCATCACGCCGCCACCAGCGACGCCACCACGTGCGCACGAATCCTGCAACACCTCCTCCGGTTGGCAACACGTCAACAGGTCGCCGACTTGGACACGCTGCTCCACGATGCCGACGCGAAACTGTCCGACGAGTACGCGGTCAACAACTCCGGGGCGGCCCCGGCCCCAGACGTACACCCGCCCCAACCCGCCGGACACCTAGCCGGACACCCCGACCCCCTCCCCGACAACCCGACGAAACGGGAACGAAAAGTGTGGGCGTTAGCGTTCCTCGCCTGCGCCGACGTGGGCTGCGAACACGCGAGAACACTGTCCCGTGAACTCGAAAACCACCCCGGCTTGTTCGACGAAGTTGGCACACAAGCAAAGAGAACACTTACCCCCGGCTCGGTAGGGGTAGCGACCTACCTGGGTGCGATCGCCTCGCCAGAATTATTGGCAATCACGAACAACGGACACCGGCTCGTGTCCTGGTGGACACCGCTACGCCGTCAACTCACCCCACAACGCTGCCCCACCGTGGATGCGGCGTCACGTTGCCCCGACTGCCGCGAAGGGTTGCCGTGCCCCTCCGACGTGTTCTACCAAACAGTCGCGAACGTCGCGTGCGGCGTGCAGGTGCACGGCTTCGTCGGCGTCGCCGTTGTCGCGAAATACGCCAAATCGTCCAGCCAACTCCGCGCGTGGACTTCGCAAGGGTCAGGAGATGTCGCCGCGTTCACCGCGTGGCTGTGTATGGAACGAGCCACCGCGTTGGGAGACATCAACGCGGTCGGCAGAATCCGGGCACACGTCGAATCCCTCCACCTCGACGTGCTAGAACCCCGTTTGGCTTTCCTGTCAGCCATCCGCTTGTTGTCCACCGACCAGAAGGGCACAGCCCGAGACATCGTCGACGCCGCTCTCGCCGTCCCGTCAACAGACCCTTTCCTTCCCGAGTTACGCGAATTCCACAACGCACACCTCCTGCCGGTGCCACCCATTCCGCCCCGTGAAGTGAAAACGAAACCCAGGTTCGGGGTGAACGCACGCCGACCGGAGCACAGGCGACCGGACCTACGGTTCAAGGTCGGTTGAGCCACAAGTCGCCGCTCGGCATTCAGCGGGAGTCTTGTCGACCTCCGGCTGAGGCGTAGGAGACGGACCCTCCTGGTTGCAACGCGAACGAACACACTGGACCGCCGATATAGCATAGGCAGGTACTCAACACGTCGAGAGCGGGGTTCGATGACAGCACATGAAACAGGCGGGGCGGGGAAGATGCGGCAGCCCATCACACGTTCACCCGTCTCTCCCGAGGTAAGCCCCGACGTCCGGTCGATGAGACCCCTGGTGTTGTGTCTAGTGCCGAGCGGGCTCTTCCTTGTTGCGGGCTTCGTGTTCCGCGTGGCGACGACCACCACCGGGAACCAATACCTCGTGCTCACGGCGATCGCCGGGGGACTCGCTGTTGTGTGTGGCATCCTCATGCGACGGTTGCGGTGGGGCCCTACCGACGGATGGGACGATCTGGGACTCAACGGTGCCTTCCTATGGCGACGCGGCCACCGACTTCTCGGACTACTCGCCACCGTCATCAACGTCACCGCCCTCGTGGTCCTGCTGTCCTGGATCGTTCGCATCTGGCGCGGCTAGGTCGCATCACCAGCAGAGCCAACTGCGCCCAGCAGGATGTGGCACTTCCGCTTCGCCGACATTCGACCGTGCGGACCTGAACTTTGGATGGGTTCGGGATGGGCGGCAGTGGAGGCCTGAGACGCCTACACAGCGCGGTTGTCCCTACCCTCACACCTCAATGACGGTCAGTGGGGTGGGCCTTGCTGGGAGGCGTGCTAAGGCGTTCGCGGGGGGTCGGTGACCGACCCTGGTGAAGTCTCCTCCGGTGGGGTCGGGCGACGACTGACCGGCGGGCCCTGCGGCAACTGGTTGTCGGGATCGGCGTAGAAAGCGTGCTCTTCGTCAGGTGTCATTGTCTTGTCGGTCATCTTGGTCACCTGCCTTGCTCGCTGCGGTGATCTTGTCTCGGGCGGCGAATGCGAGGAGCCCGAGAACCGCGACAGCGCCCAATGTCAGGAGAAGACCGCCCGAGACAACCCCGGAGATCAGGACTATCGCCTCGACCGCAACGGCCAACCCAATCCCTAGCCACTCCCGCCGACGCCCTGCCGTCACGGCTAGAACGGCGGCGCTGCACAGGAGTAGAGGCGCGGGCGCAACCACGAGGGCAGTGAAAATTAGTGTTCCGGTCGCGCTGTGCTGATCGATGTTCTCCGGATCGGCAGGACCCGCCAGGGAGAGGTACGCCCAGCCCACTGCGTACACGACCTGAAGCAGCATCACCAGCGGCACCGCGAGGCGCAGCAGCCACACTCTGCGCCTGGATCGGTGTGACCGGTGAGCGGCCACGTCTTCAGTCATGATCCGGTCGGCCGCCGCCGATCGGGTGGAGTTGTTAAGGTCGCGAACGCGGCGCTCAGCCTTGACGTCTTCCCAGGTGCGGGGGTTGTCCATGTCCACTCTCCTGTCCGTTCCCACTGCCCCGATCGCTCGGCCGTGACTGCGGGAGACAAGTGATCCCCCCCCGTTATGCGTGGTACCAACAGTATCGGCGGGTTTCGGCCCCTGGAGGCCCACAGACCGCTTCATTCAGGGGACTCCCAGTTCAGCGGTCGGTGCATATGGGTGGCTGAGGTGCCCTCGGCTGTTCGGGTCAACGGCAGCCAGCGCGGCGGAACCAGTGCGCTTTCCCGGCGGACCTGGCGGCGTTCGTCGCGTTTCAGGTGCTTGGTGGTGCTGCGGCTATCGTGGCCAGGTCCCCGTCGCTCACGTCGTGGAGTGTGATGGTCAGGCTCGATCTGGAGACGGTTTCGGGGCGGCACTGTTGTGGTGAGTTACGTTCGCCCGTCGTGGCCCCATCAGGAGTACCGCGACTTGCTTGCCGGGGTCGTGTTGCCGGTCCCGTTGGCGACGCGCCGTTTTAGGGAAGAGCGCGCGGCCTTTGAGAGAGCGACATACCGGGAAACGGCATCCCCCCTATGCACTCCGCGACTCGATAGCGTCGAGCAAAACGTGGATGTGGGTTGCGACCCGTCACGCACCGTAGTTGTCTTACTCTTAGTTTTGGGCGTCTGCCAACCGGATAAGTTGCCGCACTCTCACGGACTCCCCCCGCATGACTGATTCCAACCCCTATCCACATAATCCTGGATTCTGCATCCTCAAAAATCCAAGATACCCGGGGTAAACCATTTGGATCGCAGACACCTCCAACCCGGGTGTCGAATATATGGTAGACGCAAGCCGCTAAAAGACAAGAGGGCGCGAACGCCGCGGGGAATGCCTACCAAGTCGCTCCCCCGCCGTTAGAACGATGGTAAGATCTAAGAAACAGTGAGGGAGCAGTCGTGACCCAGCAAGGCAAGAATAACACTCAGGTGAACGTGACACCCGGGAAACAAGGCTTCCAGCCGACCATCAAAGACACCCCCAAGCCGATCGCCACACCCACCCTCCCCAGCGCAGCTCGCAAACAACAATCCCGCACCAACGACCCCGTGGCCGTCTCCCACGACACCTTTCGCTCAATCCCCGCGAAGAAAACCAATCGTCTCGCAGCAAAACTCACGGGACAACCAGCCACCACCGAGAACACCGAGAAACTCGCCCAAGCCCTCTCTGACGAAGAGGATTCCTTCGATAGTTGCGAATATCGCGAAGAGGGCCTTCGGGTGACCGTAACCATCCAGCATGATGACCCCGACTACTCAAGTTTCACTGTCAGGGGCGATAACAGCGATCCCACATGGCGAGGGTGGTCGGCGACCGTTGACACCGAGGGCGACATCGGACTCATCCCCCCGGGCCACCGGGGAGCCGAATACCGCCACACGACAAGCGGCGGCCTCCAAGGTGAAAGAGTGTGGCACAACCACGTGGGCCGACGAGAACAGCCCGATGCGAACCTCCAAAACCTCGCCGCCCACGCACTCACCACCGCCCAACACGATCCCACCTGGGTCCGCTACTCGCGCGTGGCCAGAGCGCTCTTTCTCGTCGATGGTCTCGGAACCAAACACTCTGACGCGGACCGCCAACCCCGGTTTGACCACGCTCTGCAGATACTCAACGAGGGGTGAAGACGAACCGCCGGAAATCACCCTCGCAGGAGAAAATGGGCGAGGGATGTCTATTTCCCGCGTATGTTAACGTGTTGCCGTCCGAGAACCGCGGGAACCCCAGGAAATCCACAACCGCGCATAAGAGGCGATCTCTTCACGTGCCGCTCGCACTACTACGCGATCCTTCTCCTTCTCAACCTCAGACAACTGCGCATATGGCAGTTTCTGTTCCGGCTCAGCCCACTCCCCATTCCGCGACAACCAGTCTTCGTGCACGGCTGAGGCTGCCGCTTCCAGATCTCGCGGGTTCTCCGACACAGCCTGAATCGCACCGGCCGCTGCTGCCGCATTCTCTGCTTGCCATTTCGGTGGCAAATCAGCGTAGTCCGTGTTCGCGATATCAACCTGGCCGCCAACGCCATCGTCCTTCAAGCGCGGCTCAAAAGAGCCATCCGCCAAAGCGCGCGGGGCTCTCCAGGCGTCATGTAGTCGCGTCGCGACACTATCTGAGACACGCTCACATGCTGAAGGAAATCGACTCACAATCGCCACCCCCTCATGCAACATCTGGTCCTCCTCCGCCACGTTTGGGTTCCCCACCCCACGATACTCTCCCGCAGGCAACTTGTTGAATCGATCCATCGCACTCGAAACGGTCGGGTTAGAACCACCCATAGAGGATTCTCCCCCGACACTATTTCCGCCGATGACGGTGGGCCTATTGGGAGCCGCGGGGGCGGAAACGGCGGCGACCTGAACTCTACGAGTGTGAGCTTTCTTCCCATCTACGCTTTCCTTCACAGGTACCTGAACATATCGTTTGCTCACAATTGGCATCTCCTTCTAGCGAGCCAATGCTACTCTAACCGCACGGCACAGGTTTGGTCGGGGTCATCCCCCTACGCCGCCATTTAGTAGCGACAGTAAGATCGTCCACCACTCCCAACAAACTCCCCTCCCTGCGAGGACGTAGCACTCAGCTAGTTGGCCGCTGGTCTAACGCAGCAGTCGTGCTCGCCGAATCGCCGCAGTGCGCACCAGCTGCTCCAACTCACCGAAAGCGGGCGTTTCCATGCTTTGTCCGGGGTGTTTACGATAAGTGTACACTGAGTCTGGGAGCATCAGCCCATCAGAAACAGCAGTGAGCGCCATCATCATCCCCAAGTCCTCCCCCTGCGGTAATCCCTGCCAACCGCCAACCTTTCGAAGGGCATCAGCCCGCATCATCATCGTGGTAGGGCCCAATGGGGGGGGGTAGTGTTGGGTCATCCCAACACTCTAGAATCTCACCCGCTCGTCGATATCCGACCCCAGCTGGACACTCCCACGTCGAAACGACCCCGTCCGCACTCAAATCATCCAACTGTCCACCCACCCAATCAATCGCTGGATTTGAGAGCAAAACCTTCGCGCGCACATCCAACGAACCAGGGGGTAATAGATCATCATCGTCTGCGCTTGTCACAAAATCTCCCCGAGAAACCTCGAGCCCCACATTACGGGCAGAAGCAGCGCCATGAGAGCGCGACAGCGGAACAACCCTCACCCTCTCATCGCCAACCACACTCGTTGGAATAATCGAGCTATCCCCGCCATCAACCACAACAATCCACTCCCACCGAATGCTGTTCATCTGGAGGGAACCCCACAACTCGCGAAGCCACCCCATCCGGTCTGGTTCGGCGCGCGTGGGCGTAATAGCACTTACAAGCGGGATAGTCTCCAGAGGCGAGGTCATGGATTGCCCTATCGGCACCCCCGCCCCCCGGAAGTCTGGTAGAACTACGAAACACACACCCGAACCCCAGAAGGCAACCCCGCCGTCGAGTGTCCGAGCGGAAAACAATATTCGCGCCGCACCGCATGGGATGGGGCCACGAGAACTATTGGCAAGCAAGACCATGCGGCAACCCAATGGTATAGTGAGCTACACCCTGCGCGCGCCCGTTAGCGCTGACATTCAGAGGTACGCGCGTTAGAGACACGATCGAGAACAACCAAGAGCAGGGGAATAGGTGCATGAAAAGCAATGGCGGCAGGTGTAGCAAGTGCAAACAGCCGGTGACCGGTGGGCACAATGCCACAACTTGTGGGCGTTCCAGAACCAGCACCCAACCCCAAGCCAGTGTCCTCCCCACGCTGACCCTCACCTCAAGCGCAAGCTTACGCCCCTCAACTCCTCTTGCAACTCCCGCAGTCGCCTACAACAAATACTTGGATCGCACCAGTGGAACGCCACGACAAGACACTCAAGAAACTCACCCAAAGGCACCCTCACCCGCCACGGAGGCGGAGTCAACCCCCGCCGCGCCAACGAGTGCCTCAGAGCGGGCGAGCGAGCTTCGCGAGTCCGCCGTGGATAGACTCTCGAACCGGTTCACTTCCGGCCCTTCCGATATACTGGACATTCTCCGCGCCCCAAACTGCCCACCACAAATGTTGGAAGTGTACGAGAGCGTCCCAGCCATAAGTGGGATTATTTAAAACCGGCCGTGCCCCCATTGTGGAACCAAACCTGGACCAAACCACGAGTCCTACGCTCGATGCCCCCAACGGGCCACGCAAGAAACCGCAACCCCGGACTCTTTCCCAGACTCGGACGGGATGGCACTCTCTGAACAACATTTTGATCGCGAGCAAGCCCTCGCGATAGTCGCAACTGAAACCGAAGAAGAATTCAACCAGTACCTAGAGGCCCAGTTTGCCGGGAGCGAACCACCCCCAGGCTCTCTATTAGGAGCTGCTGCATACGCGACAACCCCAGATGGGCAAGATGCAATCAAACGCTTGCGAACCCACAGCACACCAATAATACAAACCGCTTTAGATACCGTAGAACAAACCGCGCTCACAGATGGGGTTAACGAGTTAGAGGCTCGTCTAGAACACAAACGGGTGACCACGGGTTTCCAGGCGGAAGACGCGGGCAGAAAAGAACGTCAGACAATGCTGGATGGGCTAGCCCTTGAAAACCAGGAACATCAAACCAATAGCATTCTCAGGGGAACCCAAGAACGCTCAACATTCGACACCGCGATCATCCTACCAGGCTCAACCATAAGCGACTGCAATGTTGAGAGAAGCCTAATCCAACGAGGCGTTTTCTCAGCTAGCAATATTACCAACTCACTATTCGACGTTCGGGTCGAGCCCCCCAAGTTCTACATGAACTGGGATGATGATGGAGGTGAACCATCAACTGTCTCCCACTCACGCATCTCGAAATCGCAGGTCGCAACTATGTGCGATATTACAAACTCAATTGTTCACGAGAGTCAACTCGCCAAAGAAACAAACAGAGTGCGGCAACTTATCCGGTTGGCAGACGCCTAAAACTGGTGCCCGCCGATGAATGGATCATGTCCACAGAGTCGGAATGGGATTCCACCACCGAGAGTCTTGCCAATCTCGACGCGTGGGTGCGGGCGACCTTCCAAAGTTGTGAAGTTGCTGGCCCGACGAATATTCGGTTACGTCCATGGTCAATTACCGGCTCCTGGGAGGTTGCCACTGATACAGGTGATGAACGATATTGGGCGAAAGCAACCCCCGCTGAGTTCTTCACTGAGGCTCCGGTACTGCGACTGTTAGCGGGGCATCCCACCGTTCCGGCATTGGTTGCCTGCGATGATCGGCAACGGTTCACGCTTGTTACCGATCATGGGACTACGATTCGCAGGCAACCAAAACAGGACCTTCGTGTATGGGAAGCAGCAATCGACGGATACGCCGCTATTCAGCAAGGCTCGCAAACTGGCGCACAAGGCATCCGTCAAATCAATCAAGACACGTTCGACCGCTATCTGCATGGCGATGTAATCAACGAAGCGCTCGACAGGTTGCTTACTTCGCACGAAAGGCGGCAGCGGCTCGCTGTGAGTTCACTTGCGCGAGCCGTCGTGGAACGCTTGGACGAGCGGGGGGTACCTCACCGGCTGAGTCACGACGACCTTCACAGCAACAACATCACGTGTGACGGCACCATTATCGACTGGGGTGACGCGAGTTTTACCCATCCTCTCGCCAGCGTTTTCACAATGAACTACCTTTCCGACGAGCAGGGTTCACAGTTTCGTGACCTTGTGGTAAACCGGTATTTAGCAGCGACTTCAACCTGGTCCGGCCAACCCGTTGACGAACTGCGACAGATGCTCCCCGCCGCACGCATATACGGATCGCTTGGGAAGATGGACACGTGGGTTCGCCTACTCGGCTACCCGGATCCGACAATTCACGGTTGCGTGGAACGGGAGTTAGTTGCTCACTACCGAATCTTTGTGCGCGACCTCGGCTATTTTCGGCCGGACCTGGCGGCAGTTTAGGCGTCTATAACCGGATAAGTTGCCGTACTCATGCGGCGAAGAAGGGGTCTGGGCAAGTGGGTTGGCAGCGCACCACGAGCGGAGTGAAAACGCCCACACCCACGATGGAAAACATCCCACATACACCTTGTTGCACCCACCGTGGGGATAACCTCACGGAACAAATACGAGACTCCACTGTGGGTGTGGGTAAATCGCTCAAGAAAGACGACGCTGTAGGGCGGGCCGCTCAACTTGAGGAAATCCTCACGGAGCATCTCAAAGAGATGCAGATGATTATGGAGACCCGGCAAGGTCCATTCGACCACGCCCGCTCCCTTCGTGCAACCGTGGATAATGCGAACGCCCGGTTGGATGAGATTAAGAGCAGCGAGAACACGAGCGATTCACAATAGCCCAACGGTGATTCAGAGCGTATTGCCTTTCGTCTAAGCCCGAGAGAATAGCGCAATACGGAAACCAATAGACGCACGATGGAAGCGAATCGGCTAGCCCTGTTCGGGTCGCGAGTAGCACCCGGTTCCCACGTCCGTTGATGCGCACAGTGGTGCCCAGAGCTTAGCAACCACCAGACCCGCTGCCGGGGTATCCCCACTGGTCTCCGGGTTCCCCCTCCGCCAACCCAGCGCGACGAGTCGCCCACCCAGTCAACCAATAACCGAGGAATATAATGCCAGCGAACCCGGCGAACACGGCGACGATAGCGAGAAGCTGTAGAAACGGGGTCATAACCAAAGTATACTCGGGGTAATGTGCTTGTGTCAAGACGGGAGAAAGGTGGATACCGCAGGATGTACCTCGGGTGAAACCTCCAACAACCCGTTGCTCCCTTGCTCTACGCCTACAATCGCCCGCATAAGTCTCTTACAATTTGACGTACAGGTCGGCGATACCGTGGCGGCTCATTAGTCACCCACTTAGCGCGTTCCACCGCCCAGGGATGGCTTGTACAGTGTTCTTAGGTTTGGGAGATCGGGAACGCTCGGGCGGCGATAGGGGTTCCCGCCGAGTGCGGCGACTTAGTTTTCGACGCCCAAAGAGCTGTTTCTGGAGATGTAAAAACACAGTTGTTATGGTCTATCACGTAGGTATCAACCTCTATTCGATGCTTATTTGGTCGCCGTTTAACCTATAACACACTTATTCGACAGGCGGGAGCACTGCAGGCAGTTGTCTCCCAAACGGACAAGTTGCAGCGCTCTGTGCCTGTGTATCGCCGGTTTGGTCAAAACACTGTACGGGGACCTGGGGTGCCCTGTACAGTGTTTTCGGGATAGCGACTAACGCTGGTGGGTTCTGTTGAGATTCCGCTCTCTCGAGGTCACTATATCTGTCGTGGGTTCCCGCCGATAGCGTATGGTATGGAATCACCACTTGTCCCCACTCCACTATTCACCTATGGTTCGTTGATGTTTCCAGAAGTTATGCAAGCGTTGTTGGGGCGAACGCCAGAGACGGTTCCCGCGATAGCGAAAGAATGGCAGAGGTTCGCTTTCCCAGGCAAGAGCTATCCGATTCTCGTGGCTCGCGCTGAAGCTAGAACCGAAGGAGTGCTCGCGGTGGATCTCACGGAAGCGGAGCGGGCTCTCCTCAACGAGTTCGAACACCCCGTGTACCGCGTTTCTCGCATCATCGTCACGCTCGAAAACGGGGGAGAGAGTCCAACGGAGTGTCGGGCGCGGGCATACACGGTCGACGAGGAAACAGTACGCACACTGGGGGCATACGAACTATGGGACCCCAATGTGTTCCAGTCGGATCTCATCGGATACTTGAGCGCATGCGAACGTTTTCGAGAGAACCGTCTATCCTCTGCGCTAACGAAGTTCGCTTAGACACTATACGGACATTCCAGAAAACACTGTACAGTGTTTTGAGAGTTTGGCGTGCCGTCCGGTGCCGATTGTCCTCTCATAGGCAATCTCACCATCGGTATAGTTCGCTCAGGAAAGAATAGTGAACCCGAACGCCGCTAACAGGGCTCCGATGAGGAACGCCACCAATTTGGCTGGCTGGGTGCTCCCGTCTTCAGGCGGGAGGGGAAACATCGCCCATGGTTTCCCTGAGGCTCATGAGATTTCCTCTGTTCGTGTGCTATAGCCGTAACCGTCGGCTCGCTGTAGGAGGGTGACGCGCTTGTGGTGCACCTCCACACCATTGATCTTGAACCAGCCGCGTGTGCGTACCGCAACGCGTCCCACATACGTTCCCGCATGTTTCCCGGTGGGGATGATGGCTTTCACGTGGTCGCCGGTCTGGAACCCGTGCACAGTCTTGACGCGGGGTGACAAGTGTCGGGGGAAACCATACTTGTTGGGCGTGGTCCGCGCGTACCGGCCGCGCCCAGAAGCTTTAACAACAAGGACCATGATCGGCACTCGCGACACGCGATCGAACACACCGACGCAGATCGCGTCTAACGTGTGCGTTTTCGGCAAGTTGTTGCGTGTGCGGTTCCATTTGGTCCGCCCACCCGTACTCGTGCGCACCGTCACGTTCAGAGCGTTCGACGCTCGCAGCAACGCGTTGCGCGTTGATTGAACAGCAGCCGCATCCCGCAACGGCGCTTTCAACTGCGCTTTGATACGACGCAGCCGGGCCGGATCGTGAGCGAGGAACTCTTCTACCTGCTGTTTGTCTTTACGCTGGCTGCAGGGGATGCACGCAACCACCAGGTTGGAGACGCGATCCGACCCACCTCGAGCTTTCGGAACCACGTGGTCAAGATTCAACGGCACGTTCGTTGCGTCACAGTACGCACACTGGTGGTCCCATTTGGCCAGCAAGTATTCGCGTATCTCGGTTCCTGCTAGCGTCCCGTTCTGGTAGCCGTCCCCGAACACGTTCGGGTCGGATAGCAGGTGCGTGTCGAACCGTGTCGACTCGAACCACACCTGCTCAACCGGCGCCCACCGCTGCAAACGGCGCACCCAACTGGACACCGTATCCACCCGATGTTGCAACGACGGTGGCAACCAACCCGCTGGGCGAGATCGGTTGTTGAACCGGGGCGCCCTGTAACGTAAGTTCTTACTGCGTCGCCTGCGGCGATAGTTGGCGCGTTGTTGCATTCTCTTATGTATCTGGTTGCCTCGATGCTGTATCTCGATGCTGAACAACCCGACCCGGCCGTTCCGCGTGGTGGTGAACATGCTGATGCCAGTGAACCTTGAGCCTGGGTCGACCCCAACGTCCACGGGAGTAACCGTCGAGTCTTTAGCCAAACGGTCGACAAGCCGGATCACGAACGGTGTGTTACGCACCACCCGTGCTCGGCCTTTCTTCAATAGGATTCGCGCTCGAGCAGGACTGGTCGGCGATAGTGGCCGACCGTTCTTGTCGAGTACGAAAACGCACGCGTTACCGCGTGCAACTGGCACAGCAGAGGATTCTGCGTTGCCGTGACTGGCTGAGTGTGAACTCAGCCTTTCCCCTCGGCCATGTTGAACACCAGTTTGTTCTCCTGCACCCAGTTTCGTCCCAACCCCAGGGTTGTCTTCTAATGCAGGTTCGAGAGCCCGGGGCTGAGGAAGCACCCCGAGGTCGGTCTGTTCGCTTATGTTCAACATAGTTCACCCCCTAGGGTGTCCTTAGCCTGGTCAATCAGCCCCTACAGGACTTAGCTTGCCCGGTTTTCCAAACAAGCCACGCCCTTCAGGGCGGGGTGATTGACGGAAAGGATGAGAGCATAAACTCGTGCCGTTTCGTTCATAAACCCAGTATACCCCCTTCGTGGCGCCCGCGTCAAGATTATGCGGCGTTATTGAGCATTCTCACTTCATGGTGAGGACCAGTGGCGCACCCAGGAAACCCTTGGGCATGGTGTCCCCGAGCACCGGGTCCACCGAATACAACACTCTCCCGTCAATAGTGACCCACGAGAAGCGCCGACGCTCATCCCTGTTCGCGATATCGCGAACCCGGGCGGGTACATCATCATGATAGTCATCATTGGGCCACCACCACACGCCCTCATGCCCATGGACTTGACTATAGGGAATAGCGCCCTCTTCCAGCCAACTCGCGGCCAGTTCCGCGACCGTGCGAGGACAGAGGGGTCCCGCCGCATAATCAATCTCACCTGTCATCAGCGCTCCCGGTCGAAACACTGTACGAGCATCCCCGATCATGTTGTTGAGAAGTTTGGCGGCGGCTTCAACAGTGTTTGGGGAACCAATTTCGCGATAGAAACCGGCGGTCAACCCGCCGTGTGTGACGAGAGTGGGACCGAACTCCAGAGTGTCCGACGCTGGGAAAGCGACTCGCATGAGACCCGTCTCCCACCAGCGCTCCAAGGTCGCCCGGCTTTCCGAGGAAACCGCGACGACACCTGAACGCCCGGAGACACTCGGACCGCCCAGATAGTGCGCCTCATGGTTGCCAACAAGTTGCACATAGTGTTCCGGGTTTGTCCGTAAGAGGCTGTCTGCGAGAGCCATGCACGCATCCGACTCGGGCCCCTTATGCATCAGATCTCCCACCTGCACTATGACGAGCCCCGGTGGGATAACGCGGGACACCGGGTCAACCGTTCAAATTGTTGGTAGCGTGGGGATATTGCTACCGGTGTTGGGTTGTCCCGTGAACGGTTGTCGGGACCCGGCTGGGTGAGCGTTCACTGGTTCGACTTGCTGTCTCACAGTGGCCGAGCGTGCCGGTGTTAACGCGTGTTCGTGTGGTGGTGTGGCCTGGACTAATGAGCTAACGCTATCCCACGATAACTCCGGTTGGCCCGCCAGCGTCCGCTGTCGCAGTTGGGGTCCGTTCATCCGACGCCGGGCACCCAACCCGAACATTCGCCTTCCGATCACAAGAGCCGCCGCATGGTGGCTTGTTATCGAAACTCGTGGGCGACGCTCAACCCGTTGGGGAGCAGTCGCAGTAGGAGGAAGAGTGGTGGGCTGTAACGCTTTCAGCCAATGCTGCTTCGCCCATTTGCTCGTGTACGCAGGGTCGACCGCCACGATGGGGAGGCCCACGAGCGCGGCCATCGCGACCAACCGGTCCCGAAACTGAGCGGTCGGCATCCCCGCGATGATCTTCCGTAGTTTCCGTGTCGTGGTGGGAGCATCCCTACCCTCGGACTCGCTAGTGAAATTCAAATCTTCGATCGTGACCGATGCACACCCATTGGCTGTCGCGTACTTGAGCAGCGTCGTGATCGTGTGCCGCAGCCACGCGTCCCGCGTCGAGGCAGGCTGGTCGGTCAGATCCAGGCTGAAGGTGACTGGTGTCCCGACACGGTTCCCGGCAGGGTCCACGACCCACCCAGCCAAGTGGTTGCCGTTCAAATCTAAGGCAAGTGTTGATTTGGCATGTAACGCTGACAACGGAATCGTGGGAATGTTCGGAAACGTCCACGACGCGGTGAGGAACCATTTCCCACCAGATGCGCCAAGTGTGGGAGTGTATGCGAACGCGTATTTCACCGCTTGGTTCGCATCAACTCGGTCGGCCCACTCCCCACCCCGATGATGGAATCGCACCTGATGCGTCAACGTGATGTGCGTCGCGTCGTTCGCGTTCCGCAATTCGGTGGGAACCTGATCCTGCAGTGAGGCGGGCACGTAGATGGTGACCGAACCGTCCGGGCTGATTCGGATCGTGTCGTTGCCGAACCTGCGGCCCGACTCACCTGGCGCTTGCAGGAACAACCTGCGCGCGTCCCACTCCCGACGCCACTCATGCTCCGAGAGCCAGGTTGCGTCCAAATTCTGTTTATTCCGCCAGAGCCTCCCGCCACCCACCACGATACGAGGGTGTCCCTGCTCGATCCGGTCGACCACCTGGTCCAGCCGGTCGCGTAACGCGGCGAGGCGACGGGTTTTCGCGTATCGTTCCCACTCCCGATACGGGTTCGCCTTCGGGGCGGCGGACATGTGCGGGACCGCTAACCGCTCACTGATCACGTTGATACGAATCCGCAGACTATCCCGCTCCGCGCGCAGACACCGCATCCCGACCGCATACTGGTGGTGACTCGCTTGCGTGATCGCGCCCGCCCAACGAGCACTCGTGCGAGTCGTCAAACTAGTTTTACGCGTGTTCCAGTCCGCTGCGCCGACGCGCTTCCCGCCGTGTTTGAGCAGGAGCGCGAGATCCTTGCGGCTCTCCACACCCAACGTCTTGCCGATCAGAGTGAGGAACTCGTGTTCGACGGGAGTGACCCGAACACGCGTTCTCGTGGCGGTGCCCGAGGGGGCGGCGACGACGAACGGGTCCGCGATGACGCGGAGACCAGTTTTAGATCGTTTCGCCATGATCTATCCTACCGGGTTTTGGAGGTTGTTTGCGGGGAGCGTCTCGACACCGCTTGCACACGCGAGGGCTTTCGCGGCGCGGTTCTCTGCGGACCAGTTGCCCCGTGAGGGCCGTGCACAGAACGAAACCAGCACTTCGGTCACGTCCCGAACCAGATCATCATCCACATCCCTAGTTTCCACCACACGCAGTTCCCGCCCAGAAGCAGCGAGCGCTGCTTCCACCAACTCCACATTCATACGCCCAAGCCTGTCCCGGTATTCCACCACGATGATCTTGGTAGCGGGATCGGCGAGCAACCGGCCCAGTTTCGCGCGCTTGCCGTTCATGCCGGAACCGACTTCAGCGACCACCGTGGTGATATGCAAATTTTCGCGAGCGGCCCACTGGCTTAGTCGAGCCACTTGTCGGTCCAAGTCATTCTTCTGATCGTGCGAGGACACTCGTGCATACAACGCCACCGACTCTTTCTGCTCCCCTGCCGGACTGGCTGGCACATCAATCAAGATCGTCCGAGTTCCCACTTTCCGCGCCGGGTACGGCAGTTTCCCCTCTCGGTACCAGCGGTACGCGGTTTTGGGGTGCAAACCCTCCGAGCGTGCCCAATCAGTCAGTTTCATATTTAGTGTATCGGCGGCTTTCGATCTCAAACCGCACTCTTGTCCCCAAAAGTCACTAACCAGATTCAACTGTTCCAACCCCCAGTCTCTCCAACATCCCCTCAAAGAAGGAGAGGTGCCCGCCAACATCTCCGATCACGGCAATCTGTTGAGTGAGCGATTGGCTTTCCATGAGACGCACTATCGGCTTGGTCGGCTGGCTGGTCATGGGATATTCCATGCATACCGTTGGCATTGGCAACCCTTGGAGTCGCCGCGGGTGAACCAGCTCTCGACAAACCATTGGCTTCCCGAAAACACTGTACAGCGTTTTCTGGAATGCTCGTACAGTGAGGTTGTATCAAACTCCATTAGGGTCGTACTGGCGTGCGCAAGGAATGTGGGTCCCACCTTAGAGAAAGGGTTGAAACACCAGCCCAACACGGAGGACCCACATGTACCACTATCGGACACTACTCGCAGTCGACCGAGAGATTGTTGACCAACTCTCACAAGCCATCAGAGTTGATCGACACGAGAGGCGAGCATGGCGAAAACTATCTCCACTAGCGAGCGCGATAGTCGCGCTCGCCTATCTTCGCCACGGACACACGCTGAGAGAATTGTCCGCGCCGCTTGGTGTTGGGCACATGACAGTGTGGCGCGTCATCGTGGAGTCGATAAGCTTGCTCGAAGGGCAAGCGCCCTCACTCAAGCAAGTGGTCCATGATCTACCCCACACTGTTCTCGTGGATGGAACTGTCATCCCCACACAACACAAAAAGATGTTGGAAACAAAGGAAAAGCGAGAAATGTTCTCTGGCAAACACAAATGTTATGGCGTGAATGTCCAAACCATAACTGATGTGAGGGGCAACCTCTTGTGGTTGTCTAGCGCCCTCCCGGGCGCTAGACATGACATGGGGGCAGTCCACGAACACGAGATGATCAGCGCGTTAGCCAACAAGCGTGTGCTAGCGGACAAGGGTTACCAAGGTAGTGGTTGGCACACGCCCGTGAAGCATCATCCCGCTCGAGTGTTCACTCTCGAACACGAGTTGGGGAACCGCACGCTCGCTAGCGAGCGTGCGCCCGTAGAACGCGGTATGGCGTGGACCCTAATTGTGGCGAGTCTTCACGCGTTTTCGCCCCAACGCCAACCAAATTACCAAGTTCCTACGCGCCGTTTTGGTTCTAAACTTGTGGAGCCTAAAATCCCACTCTAACCCAGTTTGATACAGGCTCAGTGTTTTCGGGGTTGGGCGTGCTAGCGGTCCCCCGCCTCCCCAAGCCACGTGAGAGGAGTTCTCGCACATCTGCGGTCAGACGGTAGCGAGTCGCAACGCGCACAGGGACTTGGTTTCCTCGCTCGCGTTGGGGTGGCCCAATACCCGTTGGAGAAGCCAAGAGTCAGCGTCTTGTTGGTTAGCGAAATGGAATAGCGTGTCGTCTCGTGTGAGAGAGTGGTCGAGGATGCACCTGGCGATCTGGTGGGCTTCCCATTCGTGGCGGCTATCCCACTTCAAACCCAGTGCAATCACATGGAGTTGGTTGGCGGTGACCCGCGGGTTCATGGCCGCAGTTTTCGCGAGCCCATAATCTCCTGACGCGATCCACTTGTCTATCGTGTGAGCGGGAACGAATCGAGTGAACCGCCACCGTTCTTTCCCCTTGCGAATCCAGTGATAGGACTTCGCGGCATAGGTGAACACGAGCAAGAGGACAGCCGCACCCGCAGCAAGGGTGAGGGGGAGGTTTGTGGTCGCGGCCAGCCAAATGAAGCGGATCAGGTAGGAGAGGACGAAGAGCGTGAGAGCGATACTGATCACTGCGTCGAGGAAACCATCCTTCTCTCGCCGTCGCTTGTTGTAGCCCATACGCCCAGTATACGGCAGGCGCGAGGGAAAGTCCAGTGGAGCGATCGAGCGTGCCCGCAAGACAGCCGGTCGCAGGCCCCTGGGGAACCCCTGAGGGCCATGGAACACCACGGCTATCCCCACAGGCACGAACAGCCTTCCGGGGCGAGAGAGACGCTCGTACAGTGTTTCCGGAGTTCTGCCGCCATGGGCGCGTCAGGAGATGGCTTGCGCGATGATATCCAACGCTTCCTCGCGGTCGGCCCGGCCCGCGCTCACATCACGCATGATGGCGATGAGGTTGTCAAGTTCCTGCACTCGGGCCTCATTGTCGACCGACGGGTACCGTTCCGCTCGGTCGGTCGCCATGCGGTGGGCTTCGCGGAGCACCCGCACAAGATCGACACCAGTATTTGGTGTCGCTTCATCCGGATGAAGGTTGGGTGAGTTGCTCATACTAGAACCTATCGCTTGTGCTTTGGTATTCTCATCTTACAGCGCGACCTGCTCGGGTTTCGCCGCGGCAAACAATCTGCTTCTGCTCGCGAAGCGCTATCCTACCGACGAGACGTTAGTGGGAGGGCTCGAGCAGAATCTCGTTGCCCTCGTCATCGAAACACGCTTGGCAGTCCCAGTTGGTGCATTCGATGGCCGTGTCGCCCTTCAGGTATTCCCCAGAGGTGATCCAGACGATATTCACCCGCATGGGGCTGTGGCAGTTGGGGCAGGTGATATTCACAGTCCGAAATCCTTCTTCCAGGCGCGCTTCTCGATAGAGCGGATACCGCGCTTGATCTTCTTCGCGTCCTTCACATCGTGTCCGAAGCCGCAGCACTTGCAGCGGGCGCTCGCGTAGAAGTAGGTGGGGCGGTGAGCGTTGCGGCTCTTCGCGCTCATCATCATCGTGCTCATCATCAGATTCCCAGCGTGGAGACCCCAACATTCATGGAGGGGACATAACGCTGGCTCCTATCATTATACGCGAGGAACGTGATGTCCCCAGCTCTGGCGTTTTGGCATAGGCGTTTGTTCGACTCCTGCGAGTGTAGGCTCAAACGTCCCTTCGACGTTCCGCCGACGAGGCACACGCCCCATTTCGGGTGCCGCACGATAGAGCCGCGTTTGAATCCCAGAGACCGCGTGGATCCATAAGGGCGACGTTCACCGCCCTTAGAGGGCTGGAAACGATGCAACTGGCGGCGTGAAAACTTCAGTGACTTGGTGATCAGCATTGAGGTGTCGTCGGGAGCGGTATGCGGTTGTCCCAGCGCGTCATTGGCTATAGCCCACGCATCGACACAATGCGCGTCCCACCGCTCCGCCATCTTGTCTGACGACTTTGACAGGCCCAATGTTTTGCGAATCTCGGCGGTCTCCCAGCCTTGTTTCAAGAACAGCCGATAGTCTTTCTCAACTTGGACATAGAACCATTGTTTTCCCACTTCCAGTGGGCTGAACGACCTGTTCCACTGACCGCCTCGGCCTTTGCGGGTGCGGGCTTTGATGTCCTCAACTACCACGTCAGTGACGGGATACAATCGTGCTAGGAATCGAATGTTCCGTAGTTTCCACTCCCACCGCGCTCGGGTGCTTGGCGGAAGCCAGTCGCTCTCCTGCCTCCGCAGGGCACTACGGTTCGAACGGCATACACGGTGCGGCTTGTTGCGTGTCCGGCGGGTGCGCCGCGCATTGCGTCGTGCTTCGACAGCGTCTTTGACGTGCGTTACCGCATCGGCTTGGACGTTGGCAATCGTGTGCGCCTCCGACACCACCGAGTAGCCTTCCCGCTTCGAACCGGGATCGACTCCCACGACAATCGCCTGGAGATTGCGCGCGCTTGGCTCACGGTTGAGCCGGATACACCACACACCCTTACGCCAAAACGGGGTCGCGTCTCCGCGTTCGACTAATCGCATCGCGCGGTGTTTTTTGGTGGGCATCAGCGGGGTTGTCCCGTCCAAATCCATTACTGGAACTAACATGTGGCTTACGCCTTCCTCTATACACACCTTCCACACTCCTGATCCGAGAGGCCGATGGCTAGGTGGGCACCTACGGCGTCGTTCGGGCTGCCACGCCCAGATCAACAGTTCAACTATTCAGTTATGTGTAGTCAACGGTGTTATCTCGGTTCCGCAAAGTGGCTGTTTGCTTTCCCAAGCCCCTCCCTATTGGGGAGGGGTTATTGACCAGTTTCTCCCTCTCTTCCAGTATAGGGGGGATAGCGGCCCAGTGTCAACAGAGAGCGGAATGCTCTTTCGCAGGAGTGTCCTACCGCTTCAGCACGCGACATTCGATTCCACGTCCACGCTAGACGGGACCGCTCGCTTCGCGATTATGGGTGTCGCTTGGAGGTGTGCCAAAACGAAGGTGCATGAAGTCTACTGCCGCAGCAACGGTGGCTGCGTGTCGACTGCCCCGCGTGACTTGTTTCGCATGCTGTCTGTAGATGAGCAGGGACTCTGCGGCGGCATAGCCGGGGCATCTTCGCGAAAGTTCGAGAAGCAGCCCACCATCCTCTGCGGTGGGCATGGCAGGCCACCCGCCCGCATCGATAACTGCAGCACGCCGGAGAATTAGACACCCGGAAGCCAACGGGAACCGAGCATTCTGCCACCACGACTCTTTCACCCCCTCGCGCTCAACCAGCCCTTGGCAGTCGGGCTCAAACCGACGCCACTCACCCATCTCGCGATATCCAATCTCGTCTAGTTGAAGGAGAGTACGAACGGCGTTCTCTTCTTTCGCGCCCTCAACTGGGAATGTTCCCTCTACGACGGTGGTGGGAAGGATTGGACTGTAGTGCCCTCCAGCGGCCCACGCGAAATCCGGGTTCGCGCACATGATATCGATGAGACGTGCCGCTGTTTCCGGAATGAGGACGTCGTCTTCATCTATAGAAACGAGGATATCGCCCGTCGCACGCAGCAGAGCGAGATTCCGGGTGATCGCGGGCCCGAGTGGTCGAAACGTACCACTGCCATCAATATCAACGCGAGAGTCCAAGTTGAAACTGTCCCGTATTCGTTGTCGTGTCTCTGAGACATTGGGGCCATCAATCTGCACGCACCAGTTCCACTCGGGAGAGTCGAACCGAGATAGGGTCTCCCGTATGGAAGCGTAGAGAGCAGAGAGATAGTCGCCGCGCTCGTCCACCGTGGGAGTGAGGAAACTAATGGATACCATGTCCCCAATATCGGCCCGATCCACCCCAAAGTCCCGAGCGCCCGGGGAAGTAGGGTAGGTGGGTAGGTGGGTAGGTGGGTAGGTGGGTAGGTGGGTAGGCGGGTAGGCGGGTAGGCGGGTAGCCCATACCCTAACCACTCACGTGTTCGAAGGTGAAACCCCGCGTGAGCCGATGTCCAAGACAGCGCCAATGGGAAGTGGGAACAAACAATGTGTTCGAGAGCGACATGTCGCGTGTGCGGGAAACAAACCTACTCAGGTTGCGGCGACCATGTGGAGGTGGTTCTCCAAGGGGTTCCCGTGGGGGACCGGTGCGCCTGCGCTGATGGACAGCCACGCAACGAGACCACCCACAAGCCCCGAAAGTGGTTTTACGCGGAAAGCACGTTCCCCAACGCTTGAGGCGCTAGCCAACTGTAGCGGGTTTGCTATGCATGGGGCGCACCGGGAAATCCCGGGGAACCGGAACCGGGGTCAATAACGCTTCTTATGCTTCTTCGCGTAAGCACGAGAGCGGGAGCTCGCGCGCTCCAAATAGATGACGGACTCGCCACATTTCGCACACACGCGTGAGATGGTGCTCCGCCCGTCATAGGAGGAAGTGTGGTTTCGGTCGCCAACCACCCAATAATGGCCATCACACTGTTTCACTCCCGCATAGCCACCAATCTTATAGAATTGTGCACTACTAACGGGCACGCCCTCACGGAACGGTTCTTGCGGGTTAACGAATGTGGTTGTGTGCGTGGTTTCCTTCTCCTCCACAAGTACCGCATCTTCGGGCACTGGGGGGAGAGGTTCGCGAGCATCAAAAAGTTGAGTGTCGAGGCCGATGCTGTTTTTAACCTTGCGAGAGATGAGGGGCTTCGTTTCTGGTTCACGCGGCCCGCGCTCCAAGAATGCCTTATACGCTTCCTGCGTATTAGGGCTCGCTTGGGGATGAATCTCGGGGAGCCGCATAGCCGCCTGCTTATCGCGCAACCCATCCAGATTGGCGACATCCGCACCTTTCGTGGATGGCGCGAAATGGCCGGGATTGTCTACTCCCGAACCCTTACGGGGGATACTGGTACTCATGGAGAATAGCCTCACTCTTCACATCGTGCGTTCTAGAAACGAACTAACGCGTTCGGTCGGGGGTGGCAGGAGCTATGCAGCCACACCTGACATACTGTGCTTTATATTCCAGACGGTCACTTGTCACAGGCGTGGGATGGCTTCGCCTCTGCCCATCTCTATACTCCTTCTGCTAACCATAACGCGAAAAGCGAGATAGCCTAGAACAGGTAGATTGAAGAAAGAAGGGATTCCGGCGGCCCAGGCATCCATCATCGCAGCCCACGCGATCCAAAGACAGGCGTTCGCTATTTGCATGCCTATCGTCCATAAACTTAGCCCCCCCCACCTCACCAGAGCGAAATACTCTGACCGCCTGAGGAATCATGAGGATGCAACTCAGCGTCACTGCCAAGGTCGAAAGTAGCCATATTTCCATAGAGGTTCTCTAACAATAGAGGACGCCGATGGTCTTGACTATGAGAACAAGACGAATGTTGCTGATAGCGGGAGTCGCTAGCGGCGTTCCGCTGCTCGGCGCACTCACAGCCCTAATCTCGTGGGTGGATGCGACGGGGAATGCGAGAGCACCAGAACTGTGGCAAACATTCTGGGCTCTAATCATTGTCGCCCTGATTCTGACGCCCGCAACTCTCGTCGCCATCGTACACTGTCCGCGAGAGGAATAGCGCCGACTCACAAGGTCCTGAACCCAATAGCGGAGAAGTACTTCAGGCGCGGGCGCTGTTTCGATACAGGGCTTCGAGCATGGCGATTTCCTCGTTACGGTGACGTTTTGCTTGCTGCTGCCACGCGTGGGAGGATTCGAGGAGCTGGAAGCGTTTCGGGTCGTGTTTGTTGAGAGTTTCTGCCTCTTCGCAGTCCATGCTGCTGGACACTTCTGCTCCCTCAATGTGGGCGCCCCAATAGGGGACTCGGCATTCCGGGTGACAACGGGCTTCCGGGGATTCAGACCACATCCAACAACTCCTCACGCGGGCACACTACAACCCATAACCCCAGTATACCACGCGAGAGGGGGATACTCTATTCGTGGAGGCCGAGAGTTCGAGATTGCGCCCCCAAGTAGATTCGTGTCCAGATGTCCCTGGAAATCATGCTGAGCAAGAGGGAGGGGCGTCTGCCGAGGGCCTGGGCGGCCCCTCCCTCCCGCAGTCCGCGAGATCAGACGCGAACGCAGTAGAGCTGGGAGAGCGTGTTGACGGCGTAGCGGTCGCCCTTGCCGAATACTCCGTCGAGGCCGCTCTTCGTAGTGCTCCCATTCATAACCTCGCTTGCGTTGTTCACGTGGTCGAGCCCAAGAACATGCCCCAGTTCGTGGAGAATGACTACGCGACGTTTGCCCGTGCTCATGCCCGCCATCTGGGGAGCATCCAGAACGCCACCACCCTTGACGGCGACATTGCGAGTTGCGGCTGTTCCGCCGCTTTCGACGCGCAGGCCCGCGTAACCCGTCATGCTACCACCAAGCACGGAAGTATTGTACCCACTGGGTGCGCCACTGGGGGCAGCGAACGTCAGGTTAATGGTGTAACGAGAGGTGGTCGCGGGGTCCCAACCTCCACCGTTGACGGTCGCTTTCTTATAGCCGCCATATTCGAGGTCGAGTTTCCCCCCGGTGGTTTCCTCCCATTTGGCGGCTGCGGCTTTCGCATCGGCGACCGCATCAGCCTTCGAGTATCCGGTGCCATTCCCAGCGCCCGTATCGTCAACAAAGTATTTGATCACATATCCCGCGTTGTCGCTCTTGTCGCACCAGCGTCCGGGGATACCGTTGCCGGGAATAAGCCAGTTGTAGCTACCTCCGTCTGGGGAGGTGAGCGCGTTAGCGGGGGTGGCGGTGAGCACTCCGGTGGCGAGAGCCACCGCCGAGCAGGCGAGAGCGAGAGTCTTCTTTGTTTTCGACATAGAACTATCCAATGCTATGTGAGTCGGCTGGGCTGGATACTCTTAGAGCGCCCCAGTTCCTCTCCCGGGCACGCTCGCTTACTCGCACTATCGGCGCGATATATGAAAATCCACGACTTCGCTTCAGCGCTTAGTCCCGGAGATTGGGAGGAGCGTCAACCATTCATCATGCCTATGGAAATCTCTCGCTCAGCGTTGCTCAGGACAAGTGGAAGGCGAACGCTCAGTAGTAGTCGTCGTCCGGGTCGCCCTGGTCTTCCATGGAATCGAAATACCCATTATCAAGAACCCCTTGCACGGTTTCAATCGCCTCGACCGGATCACGGCCGTGATAGAGCTCGTGGGTGGCAACCATGAGCGGGCCATAAGGGTAGGCGCGGTATTCCTCATCCCCGGTAACCGTGTAGGTCTCCTCCACATCATCCCAAGTGACAGCGATTCGGTCCTCGTCAAATAGGTAAGCGTCACCGTTTTTGCGGTATTCACCGGCGACGAACCCTTGGTCGGCGATCTCGCTGGTGAGGCGCGATTCGAAGAGGCTCACATCCGGGACGGTAGCCGTGTGGCTACCGAAGGAGGTGAGCATGCCGTTATCACTGACATCTACACTGGGTGGGCGAAGAGACTCTACGGGAGCGATGGGTGCGGGCGGGGGGATGGGGGGAGCCAAGGTGGACAGCGCGTTTGCTTTACCGGGAGGGGTGGGAAGCGGTACGACTGGAGCAACCGGGTTAGCGGGTTTCGCGTTCTTTCCCGCTTGGCGTTCATACGTGTACGCTTTGCGGCCGTCTTTGCCTTCGGGCACGGAAACAGTCCGTTTTGCCATACGCGTCACCTCCCAATCACCGATACCGCTTGCCTAACCGAGAGCACACACAGTTGGACGGTTTCCCTCGTCCTTGAGTGAAAATCCGCTCTCCACTACCTGTTCTATCGGAGCGAAAACGCGGGGGTGAAACGAAAAATTTCCAGGGGATGACCGGCGGGGAATCGAACCGAAGTGGTGCCCAGTGGCAGCAGGCGCCCCATCCAGCCTTCACTCAGAATCAATAGCGCGGCGGCACGAGAGACGCTTACCAGGGGAGGGATTTGACGGTCTATTGCCTGGTGCGCTGTTGAACGAAGCGCAGAGAGCGCAACCTTCTTTCCGACCAAAAGAAGTGTGTGACCGGGCAAGTTGGTTCAGTCGAGGTAGTCGACGAGGTTCGCGTCCTCTTCTTCATAGTCGATGACATCGCCCACGACCGTGTCACCATCGAGGATCTCGAGGATCTGTTCAGCAGCATACGCAAGCCCTGCCTCGAACTCGTCGTCGTCAGCACCTTTCTCCGCCCAAGTGGCGACCCGCTCTCTGAGGGCTTCCACGATCCGTTCGAGTTCCAGCACAGCATCATCCATAACGAGGGAGTGTCCTTCCGCGGGGAGTCCCCATCCTATCGGCGTGAAACCGTGGAATGCTCCAACAACAGGAGACCAAGCGGCCGGAACGGCTCGACTTCACCGCCCGCGGCGGTACCAGCTGGTCACTCCTCGCCGTGAGCACCGCGCAGTTTTGCGAACTGTTGCTCCACCACATTCAGCGCGTGGGCGTCAAGCATGCCGGGCGCTGGCATCGTGGTTTGGCAGCCGACCTCGTTGCGTTGCTGTCCGTTGCCTTGGAGGTTGAGGAGGGCGAGGAGAGTGGCTTCCACCTGTTCGGTGCCCAGCGGGAAGCCGTTAGCAGCGGTGAGAGCCCTCCGAGTGGCACAGAGAGTGGGAGCGCTCGTGTTGAGGCGTTCCAGTATGTCGACGGGGGGACTGTCGGAAGTCAGCGCCCAACAGAGGTCAAACTGCGCGATCGGGAAAACGTCCTCATCGAACGGGTGAGAGACTCCACCAAGCGTGTTGGGAGCAATCGAGAGCGTGTAGGCGAGATTTGGGTGACGCTGGAGTGTGGTGACGTCTCGGCGCAGCGTGTTCGGGGTGGGTGAGTGTGTGAGGGGCGCGAGTTTGATGAGACTGCCGCGCGCGTGAGCCAGGAGAGTGTTGTACCCGAAAGCGGTGGGGATTCCCGCGGGGGTGGGAACCAGCGTGACCCGCGGGTCACCATCGGGTAGACCCACGCTTGCGGAGTCGGTGACCTCCAGTGGGGTCGCAACCACCCATTCAAGCTCCCAACCCCCGGGGAGAGACTGTGTGTCCAACGTGTTCCACAGGTCGTTGAGAGACAGTGGGGTGGTTTCCGTCGGGAGGGGGGTGAGCACGCTCAACACTTTCGAGTCTGTGGTGGCGAGTCCCACCGGGGACGATGATGGTGCGGATCGCGGGGGACGGGAAGGAGGGGGTGTTGGCTGAGGGCGCCGCGAGTCCGGGTCTTCGCCGAGGGTTTGTTCCTCCTTTTCGAGGAGGGCTTCCAACGCATCTTCCGGTGCGCCAGTCACTTGAGTGAGGAGGAGAGCATGGAGAGGGCTGATAGCCACCTTGTGCGCCCGGGCAAGCTCAAGAAAGGCGGCTCCCCAACCCACAGGTTCTGACTGATAGTAGGGGGCGAGAAAAACACTGTACGAGCGTTTTCTTCGACGGGAAGCATCTCCCCCAGGGGTTGCCGTTTCCCCCGCTGGTTCCACAATCGTGGCATGGACGGTCATGCGTTCCAACACTTTGTTGCGGCGCCCGGTTTTTCGCTGGGGCTCTAACACGATTTTGGCAATATCATCCCACGAGATCACGTTCGTCGTTAGCGGGCTGACGAGGGACAGGGTGTCACGGTCGAAACTAATGCGAGACCAGCGAGGAAAGGTGACAGCCAGTTCATAGAGGGGATAGATGGCAACGAGCGCCATGAGAATCCCGCCAAAGATATTGCGAAGCCAAAGCAGGCTAACAACAGCGCAGACGAGGAAAATGAGTGCCGCCGCCCCATAGAGCACGCGCGTCCAGAACGGATATTCTGGTGTGAGAACGATTTCTCTCTCGCCAGAGCCCGAAGGGGAGCGCTCACTCGCGGCATCCATGCTTTCGCTCCCTTCGCCCATTATCTCTATTGTTGAATATCGGCGACACGGTTAACTGAGACATAGCATGTGCCGATGATCGGAACATGAGAATGTATCCGCTGGGAATCCTGAGCGACGACGAGGGCGCGCCGTTGTGCCCCGATTGCGAATCCAACTTATTGCTCGTGTCTCGGACCGTCCACGAAACGGAGCACACGATTGTCGAGTTCGATGTGGATTATCCCGACGGGGAAACACTCATGCTCGCCCCCACCGTGGAAGAATACCCCGAATTCGACGAAGTGGTAGAACGACACGCTCCCCACGTTAAATGCTCCAACCAAGAATGCGCGTTCACCGTCGCGCCCGAACTCTTGATGGAATCGGGAGACGTTGGGTAATCCCGACGGATCGCGATAAAACGGATCTTCGGGTTCGGCTCGTATTTGAGTTGGGGCGCGTGCCGATGGTTCGACTGTAACTGTCTGTTAGTCGATCTTGGAGCCAACCATGTCGCGTCGTAATCGCGCCCGCACCCGTTCTCGCCGAGCCACCCACAAGCAACCTAACGTGGGGTTGGATATTCTAGAGACTGCGGTGGCGGTGGACACTCTCACGCCGGAGGTGGAGGAAGACACGACCCACGCCGCGGTAAGCGAAGAGGTTTCGGAGACCGCAGGGGTGGATGCCGCCACGGAGTCGAGCAGTGTCGAAGAACAGGACGTCACTTCTCCAGAAGAGGATTCCCCCGTAGAGGCCACTCTCGAAGAAGCGTCGGCGAACCCTGAAATCCCGGAAGCCGATGGTGCCGCTGAGGTGACCGACGAGGTTGTGGTGGATGAGGTTCTCGAGATTGTTGATGGTGAGGAAATCCTCATCGACAGTGACGCGATCGTTCTCGACGAGACCACTGCCACTGATGACGACTCTGACGATCCTGAAGACGCCGACACGCCTGTTGAGCAGGTGAGATTGGTGGATTTGAGTGAGGGTGACCCGATTACCGCGGCGGAAGCTTTCGCGCTCGAGGTGGAGGAAGAATCCGCTGTTGAGGCAGCGCTTCTTGACGAGCAGCAGACCGCGCAGGCTGATGCGCTCTACGAGAAATACCATAATGTCTCCCCGGAGCCATCGAGCGTGATCGTGGAAGAGATTCCAATCCCCACGAGCCTACGGGGCGAGTTTCCGCGCAGCGACGGAGCGGGTTTCCGCGCGGCGAGTGTGACCAGTGCCGTCGCCGCGGTGGGGCTGGTTCCCGTGGCCGCCTTCGGCATCCCGCAAGCGGGGAACCCCGGGTTCACGTGGTTGGGATGGTGGGGTGTGGGCGTTCTCGCCACCGCCAGCATCGCCTTCGCGTGGGCTGCAAAACAAAGCAAAAGATAGCACGATCCACGTTGGGGGAGAGCGCGGCCATAGGAGGCAAACCATGTCCCACCATTCCCATAGTGATTGGACCGAATCGCGCACGCAGCAAAGCGATGGCTCACCGGGTGAGCCCAATGGTGCCCCGGAGCACCGGCTGCCGTGCGCTGAATGCGACAACTATCGCGCGCTGTGGTTAGCGGCGGAAAGCGCACCCAAACCCGAGTGTGGCGTGTGGGCGGAGATGCCTGCCGACCAATGCCACGAAACCATCGTCGGCAGCGAGTACGAGTATCGCCCGTGTGCCGCGCCCGCAGTCGGGGTAGCCGCGAGCGTGGATGATGGCAGCACCTACCCGATTTGCCCCGACCACTATTGCGGCGGGTGCGGCATGTGGCATGAACGGTGCACGGAACGCCCGGTTCCCCTCGAACGGACCCTCCTACTGGGTTTCATCGGTGAGGTGCGATTGACCCATGCTCCCCTGGAGACAGCAGACGGGGTGATGTGCGGGGGATGCAGCGCGAAGAGCGGGTCAAGCATAGTCTGGCCGTGTGATGAGATTCGCGCGGTCGGACGCGTGGAGGAACTCCTCCGAGAGACACTCGCCGCGAACTCCGCCTCTTGACACACACGGCATAGCCCCACTATACTATGGGTAGGCGAAGATTTCGCCGAGCGACACGCCCCACGAAGGAGTGAAATTGTGAACATCACCCCAGCTCCCGTCGGTGCTGCCGAGGAACTGTTCGCTTCCATCGACTGGGAGCTGTTGCGCGACCAGAAAATTGCGCTCGTCGGATTACTGCTTCGCCAATCTGCTCTCGCCGCCCACAGTGAAGCCTCATTGAGCGACAAGGAGCTCGAAGCACTTGACGGGATCCTCATCCTGTTGGACAACCTTCAGGATGTCGCCGTTGACCAGCTCGGATACCCGGAGAACATGGTGTTTGCCACGGACGCCGATGAGGAGCCTAATCGTGACTGACACCCACGGAGATTGCGATGATCGCGCCCAAGCGTTGGAGGAGATCATCAACGACATGTTGGGTGATGTGCGCAACGCTCTCACCTTTCGCGTCGTTATCCAAGCCGCCAACCGCGCAGAACAGCGACTGGCTGACCTCAAAGAGCACCATGGCTAGCCGGTACACAGGGGAGAAGCCTCGCGTTCGAAAGAACTGTTTCCCCTACACGGGAGAGTATTGTTGGCAGGCCGCTCGCCCGGGTGATTCCTACATTGTGGATGGTGGGCTGCATTTCCGGTCGTGGCAGGATGCACTCAACTACGCTCTCGAGTATTGGGAGCAACAAGAGGATGAGCGTAACCTTTTCTGTTTGCCGCCGGAGCAGAACACGCCCACGTCTCGTTGACGTTGTGCGCGAGCATCAGTTGAGGCTGGCGCGCAACGTCTTACGATACTGTTCGAGTTCGTGGAGCTGCTGGTAAGCGTCAGAGTATTCGTTGGAGCCAATTTGATGTTGTGCGAGCTGCGCTTTGAGTGTGGCGATAGTGCGGCGCGCTTCCGCGTCGAGAGTCTGCACAACTGTTTCCAGCGCATACGCTTGGATCGTGTCGTCGTTGCCCGCCACACCCAATGGAGATACTGCGAGTTCAGCGACATAGCTGACGACGGGCGGGGGAGCGTCCTCTTCTTTCAGGAGTTGCGCGACGAGGGCGCTGAACCCCATGGTGATTTCCCCGGTCGCGAGAGTGTCATGAGCGGCCTGGTGAATCAACCGGTTAGCGGGATGGGTGTAAGCAGTGTTGTCCACACTCTCATACCAGTCACGAACAAGCTCGGGATGCTGCAACAGTGTTTGCAGCATTTCCCGCTCCACCCACAAGTCGGTGCCAGGCGCTGCGGGTGGTGGGGGTGTGATAGCGGGAGCAACCACCTGTGTGGGGTTGAGAG
>CXWK01089077.1_pt1 | contig 36877 bp, 38 predicted proteins | sample 590851 | NCBI WGS metagenome assembly CXWK01 (sample SAMEA3498364, study PRJEB10139) | wastewater metagenome | biome: wastewater treatment plant; material: activated sludge | place: Denmark | collected 2014-08-01
ACTTTCTTCTAAACAAGATTTCCAGGTAGGATAAATCTTTATTATGTCGCCTTTTTCAGCTGCCTGACGAAGAAAATCAGTGACTCCTAAAGCTGCTCGTATTGTGTCTTGAGGACTAGCCCTTCTTTCGCCGGCAGCTTTCTGAACCGCTGCAAGTTCACCAGGGGCCATATCGAAGGTGACTTTTACTTCAGGATTTAGTGCTCCCATAGTTTCGACTATAGTATATTATCCTTTGAATATCAAGGAAAATTGTGCGAGCGTGCACCCTCACTGATGCGGTGATTAGCTAATTAAGGGATAACATCTTATGGTATCTGACTTTTAGCGACAGCTGTTGAATGGCTAAGTGAGCTTCGTTTGCATCACAACCAAGAACTGATCCTATCATTTTGTATAAGTTAGGGTGTCCTTTTAAGTTCCACCTCATGTTATAGGCACGACGCTCAGTTGAAGAAAGACATTCCAGTTCTAAAGAAGAGTGAAATTTTTAGTAGGAGCTTTCACAGAAAAGTCTCCGGGTTTTGGTGTAAATCCGCCTTCCGGGCTTAAAATTTCATTTGGGAAAACAGAGTATTGAAACTCTCTCTTGGGAGACATAAGCGTTACATCTTGATTTCGATGTCGACACCGGCTGGGAGCTCTAAGTGCATTAAGGAGTCGATGGTTTTGTCTGTTGGTTCGATAATTTCAACTATTCTTTTGTGGACTTTTATTTCGAAAGCTTCCTGGGAATTTTTATCTGTGAATGTGGATCTTGGGACTGTGATAACTGTTCTTTTAGTAGGTAAAGGGATTGGTCCGGCAATTTTGGCACCAGTTCTTAAAGCTGTATCAAGTAGCTGTTCGCAAGTTGCGTCAAGTACTCGATAATCATAAGATTTTAATCTAACTCTAATTCTGCCTTTTGCCATAATTTATTATTCCTGGGTCAAATTCAATATTATAGTTCTGCGACTGCTTAAATGTATTTGACCCGTTTAAACGTCTGCTAGACATTTAAAACCCTTTCAAAGTGCATTATACCTTAATTACAGAAAAAGGGCCTTTTGGGCCCATTTTGTACAAAAAACTATCTTTTATTAGGAGATAATTTTGGTAATAACTCCGGCTCCGACTGTTTTACCACCTTCTCGGATAGCAAATCTGAGACCGTCTTCCATAGCTACTGGTGTAATAAGTTTTACTGTAACTTTTGTTGTGTCTCCAGGCATTGCCATTTCAACACCATCTGGAAGTTTAACTTCTCCAGTAACGTCAGTTGTTCTAACGTAGAACTGTGGTCTGTAGCCTTTAAAGAATCGAGTGTGTCTTCCACCTTCATCTTTACCTAAGATGTAGATTTCAGCTTCGAATTCAGCGTGAGGTGTGATAGATCCTGGTTTAGCAAGAACTTGTCCTCGCTCTACGTCGTCTTTTTCAATTCCTCTGAGTAAGACACCAGCGTTGTCTCCAGCTTCTCCCTGATCAAGTAATTTATGGAACATTTCGATTCCAGTAACAACTGATTTAGCTGTGTTTCTGATACCAACGATTTCGATTTCTTCGTTGATTTTAACAACGCCTCTTTCAATTCTTCCAGTTACAACAGTTCCACGTCCTTTGATTGAGAAAACGTCTTCAACAGCCATCAAGAAAGGCTTATCTTTATCGCGGACTGGAGTTGGAATCCATTCGTCTACTGCATCCATTAATTTATTGATTGATTCAACTGCTGCTGCATCACCTTCAAGAGCTTTTTTAGCTGATCCGCGGATAATTGGGGATGCTGGATCAAAATTGTATTTTTTGAGTAAATCACGAACTTCTTCTTCAACGAGCTCAAGAAGTTCTTCATCGTCAACCATGTCAGTTTTATTAAGGTAAACAACAATTGCTGGAACTCCAACCTGTCTTGCAAGTAATAAGTGTTCTCTTGTCTGAGGCATTGGTCCGTCTGGAGCTGAAACAACGAGGATTGCACCGTCAGTTTGAGCTGCACCGGTAATCATGTTTTTGATGTAATCAGCATGACCTGGCATGTCGATGTGAGCGTAGTGTCTTTTTTCTGTTTGATATTCCTGATGAGAGATGTTGATTGTGATTCCACGAGCTCTTTCTTCTGGAGCTGAGTCAATTTGGTCGTAAGCTCTGAATTCAGCCATTCCTTTGTCGGCTAAGACTTTAGTGATAGCTGCAGTTAGGGTTGTCTTTCCGTGGTCAACGTGACCCATGGTTCCGACGTTTACGTGTGGTTTTGATCTGTCAAATGATGCTGTTGCCATAATTTTATTTTAGCTGTTTAAGTATTCTAATGAGATTAGTCTCAAAAAGCAATACTTAATCTTTATGAGGCTGTTGGGCCAAATAAAGCCAGCTGTTACTCAAGCTGGTAAAGAGAAATATACCTGATTCTTTGAATAAATGCAAGAGTTTAATTTAGGCACATTTCGTGCCTAAATCCTAACTATTTTCTTGATTTTTTGGAACCAAACATTTCATTTAAGCCTTCGACTGCTCTTAATACTTCCAATGGAACGGCGAAAACTACTGTGTTGGATTGGTCTGAGGAGATGTCGTTGATGGAGTTTAAAGTTCTAAGATGAAGGGCTCCTGGAGATGAAGCCATCAGCTTAGCGGCTTTAGAGAGGTTTTCGGCAGCTATGACTTCTCCTTCAGAATTAATAATAGTGGCTTTCTTTTCTCTTTCGGCTTCCGCTTGTTTGGCCATAGTACGCTTCATGTCTTCGGGGAGAATAATATCTTTTAATTCAACTGAGGCGACTTCGAGGCCCCAGTTGCCGGTGGTTTCTGAGACTATATCTCTGATTCTTTGGGCGATTTTATCGCGATTAGCGAGAAGATCGTTTAGTTCGACTTCTCCGACGACGTTTCTCATTGTGGTTTGGGCTAGTTGATGAACTGCAAAGAAGAAATTCTCTACTTCGAGTACAGCTTTGGAGGCGTTTACGACTTTGTAATAAATAACGGCGGAGATTCTGGTGGAGACGTTATCTTTGGTGATGGCTTCCTGGTCGGGGACATCGACGGCTTTGGTTCTAATATCGACTTTTTGGAAGCCCTGGATAATTGGCCAAACTATTCTCCAGCCTGGCTCCATCATGCCAACGTATTTTCCAAAGGAGAATTTGATTCCGCGTTCGTATTGGTTGATTTGTTTAATTGAGGAGAGGACCAGAATTAGGATAGGGATAATAAAAAAGAATTCCATATGACGGAAGTATATTCTCAGGTATTTAGAGAGTCAATCTTTTTATTTTTGATTATTTAACTATAGGTTGCTATAATTCACTAATGGGTGAAATTCCTTCCCAAGCTAAAATTGCTATTCTGGAAACTATTCAGGCTGTACCTGGATATTTTCTTACAAGATTTCAGACTAACGGCAGAATTCTGACTGATAGAACAACCCGTGACCGCCTATTAACCAAAGAAAGTGAAGGTGAATGTAGAAATGCCTCCGCACATTCAATTTATAAGTTGGCTCAACAGCCTCAATTATTCAAGTATCTAGCATTAATAAGAGCGGTGCGTAACCCCATGGACAGCACCAGCCATTTTAATAACCCGGCATTTGAATCTCATTCTTATTTCGTGGCAAGGGACTACCAAAGTCCAGGAGTTTGGTATGCGGCAAGTCCAGCAAATTTTCGACCAGGAGAAGCTGATCCTTTTTCATCAATACTGGAGTCAGCAGATTTAAGTGATATTGTGGGCTCTATCGAGCAGAGTGACGGAGGAATATGGCCAACAGCAGAGAGAATTACTAAACTACTTGAAGTTGAATATAATCCTCCTGTTCTTTTAGGTCCCGATCATATAGGTGTAACTGAGATTCAAGGAAGGGATTTAAGAAGCCGTTATTCCAGAGTTACTTTATCATCGTATTACCCCAGATAGAAGGAGCTTAGTGTTCTACGCGGCCGGTGAAGCCTGATTCTTTTATAACTTTTTGAGTAATCATTGATGGAACTTCTTCGTAGTGGGATGGCTCGATGTAAGCTGTTGCACGACCTTGGGACATGGAACGGATAGCAGTGATATAACCTGAGAGTTCTGCTAATGGGACTAAAGCGTTGATAACTGTGGCATTACCTTTTTTCTCAGTTCCCTGAATTTGAGCTCTTTTAGAAGAAAGATCACCGATTAAGTCTCCCATAAATTCATCAGGGGTTGAGACTTCGACCTTCATGATTGGCTCAAGAAGAACCAATCCAGCATTTTTCGCAGCTTCTGATAAGGCTAAGGATCCGGCAATCTTAAATGACATTTCGGATGAATCAACGTCGTGGAAGGAACCGTCGAAAACCGTAACTTTAATATCAACAACTGGGAATCCAGCCAAAAGTCCGGTGTCTTCTTTTTCGTCAACACCTTTACCAATTGGAGCGATGAATTCTTTTGGAATAGCTCCTCCAACGATTTCTGATACGAATTCACGTCCGGTTCCACGAGGTAGAGGTTCGATTCTGAGGAGACAGTGACCATATTGACCACGACCTCCGGTTTGACGAACGTATTTACCTTCTCCGGTTGCGCTTTGAGTAATTGTTTCTTTATAGGCAACTTGAGGATCTCCAACGTTGGCTTCAACTTTGAATTCTCTTTTCATTCTGTCAACGATGATTTCAAGATGAAGTTCTCCCATTCCGGAGATGATTGTTTGGCCGGTTTCAGGATTGGCTTTCACTCTGAATGTTGGATCCTCTTCTGAAAGTCTTTGGAGCGCTAAACCAAGTTTTTCCTGATCTGATTTAGTTTTTGGTTCAATAGCCAAAGAGATAACTGGTTCTGCAAAGTTAATTGATTCAAGAACCAAAGGACTGCCCTCTTCTACTAAGGAGTCTCCAGTAATTGTGTCTTTAAGACCAACAACGGCAACTATTTCTCCAGCGTATGCTTCATCAATTTCTTCTCTGTCATTGGCGTGCATTAGAAGAACACGGCCAATACGTTCTTTAATCTGCTTTGTAGAGTTATAAATTGTTGAGCCAGCTTTTAGAGTTCCAGAATATACGCGGACATAAGTTAAACGTCCAACGTGAGGATCGATTTGGATTTTGAAAGCTAAAGCACCGAGAGGAGCGTCTTTGGTGTTTGATTGAGTCATTTCTTCGCCTGTTTGGGAGTTAATACCTTTAACATTTGGAATATCTAAAGGAGAAGGCAAGTATTCCATAACTGCATCGAGCATTGGCTGAACACCTTTGTTTCGAAGAGATGATCCTGCCATAACAGGAACAATTTGTTTAGCGATAACTGCTTTTCTCAAAGTGGCTTTTAATTCTTCGATTGAGATATCTTCACCGTTTAAGAATTTTTCCATTAAGACTTCATCAGTTGCAGCGATTTCTTCAACTAATTTTTCGCGGTGCTTTTTAACCTCATCCATCATGTCAGCAGGGATAGGCTGTTCTTCAAATTTAGCACCAGTATTATCACCTAACCAGATCCAGGCTTTTTCAGTTAAAAGATCAACAATGCCTTTGAAATCATTTTCAGAACCGATTGGTAAATTATAAGGAAGGGCATTAGCTCCAAGACGATCGCGGGCTGATTGAATTGTGCCTAAGAAATCAGCACCAAGGACATCCATTTTGTTTGAGAAAGCAATTAAAGGCACGCCGTATTTATCAGCCTGTCTCCAAACTGTTTCAGTTTGGGACTGAACGCCTGAAGCTGAATCAAGAACGATAACTCCTCCATCTAAAACACGGAGAGAACGTTCAACTTCAACTGTGAAGTCAACGTGGCCTGGGGTATCGATTAAGTTAATTCTGAATTCCTGATCTTGGTAAGGACCGGATTTTGGAGTCCAGAAAGTAGTTACAGCAGCCGAAACAATAGTAATACCACGCTCTCGCTCCTGCTCCATCCAGTCTGTGGTAGTTGTACCGTCGTCAATATCACCAATTTTATAAGTGCGTCCGGTATAGAAAAGAATACGTTCGGTTGTAGTGGTTTTTCCGGCATCGATGTGAGCAATAATACCGATGTTGCGGATAAGATTTAAAGGAAAATCACGTTTTGTTTTAGTTGTTACTGCCATAGCGAGTTATTTTACATTGAAGCTGGAATAAAAACAAGAGAAAGGAGGAGGGGTGGCTAAATTGTTAAATTGTTAAATTGCTAAAGTGTTGAGTTGTTGAGCTTCAATAATTTCACTATTAAACAAACAGCTCTTTTTAAGGTTTAGGGGTTTTGCCAGCTTCCGGATCTCCACCTAATTCTTTAATAATATTCTTGGTTTCGCCGATCCGCGCGGAAAGAACTTCGCCCTGCTCGGTTAACATTTGGTAGGCAGAATTTTCGCTTAAGTCTCCCATGTCGGCAGCCTCGCCTCTTTGCTCCATGATAGAGCTATATTCTTTTTCCAGATTAACTAGTTTCTCTGTCCACATCTTGAGTTTTTCTTGTTTGATTTGGTCGTTGTTGTTCATGGCTTTTAAAAAAGAAAACCCCAAAATTGAGTGTGTGGGGAGATTTAGATGACTACATATTAAAATGCAAAAAAATAAAAGTCAACTCAGGGAAGAACTGTGCCGGCTAACTTGTATTTGGATACAAGATTCTCGTGCGTGTGGTAAAATTGCCGAATGGAATTTGAGGTTATAGAGCAAACATATCCGGAGGATTTTAGGTCAGAGACAACGCGGGCTTTGGCAGAGCAGTTAGATAAAAGACATAGCGTGGTTTTTATTGGAATGCGTAGAGTCGGCATCTCCAACTATCTGAGATTCTTCTTATACCACAAGAAATTGAAACATCAATTCCTGCACAAATCTAAGAATTTATTTATTCCAGTTGATCTGAATGATCTAATTGAAAGAACTGTGTCTCCGTTCTGGATTTTAACTTTGAAAAGGATTTTAGATGCGGTTGAAAGTGCTGGATTTGAGCCTAAAACGAAGAAATATATTGAGAATTTATTCCTGGACGGAATTCAATCTAAAAACTTATTCTTACTGATTGAGAATATTAAGAAGGCTTTAGCTAAAATTATTTCCGAAGGGGTATATCCAACTATATTCTTTATTCGGTTTGATAGAATTGCTGAGGATGCTTCGGCTGATTTCTTTGCAAATTTAGAAGGTATTCAAACTTCCACACATAATAAATTAAGTTTTGTATTTACGACATCCAGAGGTCTTGATTCAGTTTCACCGAAAGTGTTTTCTCATACTTCTTTATCGTTGGCACAAGCTCAAATTTTTCTGAAACCGGCTGAGGAGAAAGATTTAAAAACAATTTGTGATGCTTATATAAAAAGATTTGGACTTCGAATCTCTGAGGATCTGGAAAATGAGCTAATCAGGTTGACGGGCGGGTATGTTCAATATTTACAGCTAGCTTTGATTTCACTTAATGAGCCGGAGAATAATATTAATGAGCCTCTGGAATTATCTAAGTTTCTAATGTCTGATGAGAGAATTAATTTGCAGTCTGAGGAGCTTTGGGAGGGATTAACTCCGGTTGAACAGCAATCAATAATTAAAATATTTAAAGATCAGGCTCTAGAGGAAAAAGAGCTGAAAGAATCAAAGTATCTGCTGGATTCGGGGTTTGTGACAGTAGATAAGGGTGAGTATAAAATATTTAGTCCGTTATTTGAGAAATTTTTAGAGGGAAAGAATAGTAAAGCTGTTGAGAGTGCGCGCGGAAAGCTGGAACTTTCTAAAAAAGAGCATTTGTTGTTTTCTTATTTAAAGGAGAACCTAGATGAGATTTGTGAGCGTGAGGCAATAATAGAGGCTGTCTGGCCGGAAGAAGAGGCTTTAGGAGTCTCTGATTGGGCTATTGATAGATTGGTTGCGAGATTAAGAAAGAAGATGAAAGAGGAGGGAGAGTTTGAGATAGTGACTGTAAAGACAAGAGGATTCAAACTCGTTAAAAATTAGTCAACCCAATTTCCAGAATTTGTCTGCCCTTTTACGTTTGTTTTATAAAATTCTGCCTGACTGTTTGCGTGGTCTTTAACTTCAGTTCCGTCATTAATACCATGCTGAACTCTCTGCGGCTCAGTAGCTCCCTCCGGCTGATATAGCACCANNCGGCTGATATAGCATGACTGTACCAAATTTAATGTGTGCGGCTCTTCGAGGGTTTGTGGATGTTGATTTATTCAATATATCCTGATGAGCAGCTCGTATGCCTTCTGTATTATCAGGATATAACTTGAAGCACACGTTAGTTTCAGGATTGAATAATCCATAATGATTCCTGGAGCGAGGAGTTATGCCTTCTTGGCCAGTAGTTCCACCTCTTTCTCTGTATGGATGCTGTCGTTCTCTTGCCATATTTATGAGTGAATTTTACAACTTGTGAACTAACTTTGCAACTATAGGATCAAGCTTTTAAGTTTAACTTATTGGATATATTGTTGAGCGAGTTGAAAGAGAAAGTAGCCTCCGACCTCTTAAAAACTAAAAAAGCTTAGCTGCAGCTTCGGGATCTATTCTACTCACTAAAGAGGTATCTATGAGCAGATCTGAATAGACCGAGGAGCGAGCCCTATCTCTTATTGGTGTAAGATCGAGATCCTGAGCTCTAAGTTGCATTCTGATTAACTCAGCACTATAGTTTAATCCTGCTGCAAGGGCTCTTTTATGCTCCCTTAGAACCAGATTTTCAATCTGAGTATCTCTATCGCAGCCCAGCTCTACAAAGATAACTTCTTTGCCTACTCCATAATTTTTAGCAATTAACCCACTATTAAGTCTGGTAAATACAGTTAATGGGGATAATCCCTTAGGCAACTCTCCCCTTTCTAGGTGGTAAACAAACCTGTCTGCCTCGGAATGATGATCTTCTGTGATAACTAAGGGAGGAGGGATGGGAAGGCCTAATCTTGTATGTTCTACAATTTCTGCCAATGAGGACTTACCGGTTCCAGAGTCACCAAAAACTAAAACAACAGCAGACCCTCGTGAGTTTATTCTTTCGGCAGCTGATTTCTTTAATTCCAGAAGACCGTTGCTTAGCGGAATGGCCGTTTTTTCTCTAGTCGCTATCATTATTAAATTGTATCACGTATTTAACCTATAGTCTAATTAGTTCATTCAATTAAAAGGGTTCTATCTAAATAAATTATAAGAAAATGCGTTTTGTGGTTGAATTATCGTAATACAGAAATCGGGAAGACTTCGATTTACCATCTAAAGTGAGAGAAGGCTTTATTGGCTTCGGCCATGCGGAGAGTATCTTCTTTCTTCTTGGCTGCGTAACCTTTACCTTCAGCTGCATCCATAAGTTCGGCTGCGAGTTTTAAGTGGAAGCCGTGATATTCTTTATTGCCTTTAGCGCGAGCTCCGGCGATTAACCAACGGATGGCTAAAGATTCACGTCGTTCGCCTCTAACTTCAGTTGGAACTTGATAGGAAGCACCTCCGACACGTCGGGCTCTAACTTCCATTTTTGGAGAGACAGATGCAAGTGCGGAGTCGAGCACTATCATTGGCTTTTTGCCAGCTTTCTCGATTTCCTCCATTGCTTGGTAGACAAGTCTTTGAGCAACGGTTTTCTTACCATCACGCATGATTTTGTTGATGATTTTGGTTAAGACTTTGGATCCGTAAATTGGATCGCCTAAGACTATTCTTTTTGGTGCTTTGCCTGATCTCATATTTAGTTGGCGGCGGCTGTTTTAGCGCCTGCTCCTCCTGCTCCGGCTTTTTGGCCGTACTTGCTTCTTGATGTTTTTCGTTTTGCGACTCCTGAAAGATCGAACTTACCACGAACTAAATGATACTTAACACCTGGCAAATCCTTGACTCTTCCACCACGAACCAAAACGATACCGTGTTCTGCTAAATCGTGACCTTCTCCCATAATGTAAGCTGTAACTTCAGTTCTGTTTGATAATCTGACACGAGCTACTTTACGCAGAGCTGAGTTTGGTTTTTTTGGAGTCATAGTTCTAACGAGAGTGACCACTCCCCTTTTCTGAGGATTGAAGTTAGAAACATAAACCCGGTCTTTAGCATTATAAGAACGTCTCAAAGCAGTTGCTTTGATTTTCTTTGTTGTTGTTGTGCGTCCTTTTCGGACTAATTGATTAATTGTCGGCATAAATTAAATTGCTAAATGGTTAAATTGTTAAACTGTTAAACTGTTTTTCAACAATTTAGCAATGCAGCAATTTAACAATGAAGGAATAAGAATACAAGAAGTATTATCTAATCCTTCATCCACCTTTCGGCGATTACTCTAATCCACTATGTGGACCAGTTTATTAAGCTGAGGGATCCATGCCAGCTCTTTCAGGGCTAGTAGGGATCAGACGGCCAATAATCATCCTCGAGCAAGCTCTCAGATCGTTATTGTCCTTCATCCTAAGATCGTTTTCAGATCTTAAGCTGATGGATCCATGCCAGCTCTTTCAGGGCTAGTAGGGATCAGACGGCCAATAATAACATTTTCTTTGAGTCCAATCAATCTGTCGACCTTACCTGCGGCTGCGGCTTCTGCTAGAACAGTAGTTGTTTCAACGAATGAAGCAGCTGACAGGAAGCTTTCAGTTTGCAGTGAAGCTCTGGTTATACCTAAGATGATAACTCCAGCTGTTGCAGGTTCTCCCCCTTCAGCCAAAACTCTGGTGTTCTCTTCTTCGAATCTGGTTTTGTTGATAACTTCTCCAGGTAGAAGAACTGTGTCACCTTGGGATTCGATTCTAACTTTATCAGACATCTTGCGAACGATGACTTCAAAATGTTTTTCGTTGATGTGTACGCCTTGTGACTCATAAACTTCCTTAGCGGCATCAACGATGTATCTTTGAGCTGCTCTCATGCCTTTAACTCTTAGGACTTCTTTAATATCCAAGTGTCCGGATGCGAGTTGAGTTCCAGCAGAAATTAATTGACCATCTTCAACTGAGAGAACAGCAGTGATTGGGATAACATATTCACGCTCTTCATGAGGCTTGGTGGTAGTTCTAACTCTAATAACCCGACCAGTCTCAGTGTTGGAGATAGTAACTTTTCCAGCGATTTCAGAGATTGGGCTGGTGGATTTTGGTGTTCTAGCTTCAAAAAGTTCTTCAACACGAGGCAAACCCTGAGTAATATCGACACCAACAACTCCTCCTGAGTGGAAAGTACGCATTGTTAACTGAGTTCCAGGTTCTCCGATAGCTTGAGCTGCAACTACTCCAACTGGTGTGCCTAAGCCGACTAATTTTCTTGATGAAAGATCAAGTCCGTAACAAGCTGCACAAACTCCGTATCTAGCTTCACAAGTAAGTGGAGCGCGAACTGTCATTTCAGTGACACTGCTGTTAAATAATTCTTCTACTTCAGGCTCTTCAAGGAAAACGCCGTCAGCAACGATTTGTTTTTTAGTTTTTGGATCAATAACTTTACCTAAGACTTTTCGGCCTAAGAGTCTTGAGGTGTTAGAAGCCGCGTTGTCGTGGATTAATTCAACCATGAAGCCGTTGGTTGTTCCGCAGTCATCGATTCTAACGATCATGTCGTGGGAAACATCAACCAAACGTCTGGTTAAGTAACCAGCATCAGCAGTTCTAATAGCACGATCGGCAACACCTTTTCTAGCTCCTCTACAAGAAGTGAAGTACTCGAACACGCCTAATCCTTCACGATAGTTAGATTTGGTTGGAAGTTCAACGATTTTACCTGTTGGATCAACTGAGAATCCTCTCATACCTGCAGTCTGAGCGATCTGAGCCATAGTTGCACGAGCTCCTCCGGACTGGATAATAACCTGAATTGGATTATCTGATTCGATAGCAGCAAAAGTTTTCCTAACGATTTCATCTCCAACTCTAGTCCAGACTTCTTGAGCCAAAGCTCTTTTTTCTTCAGCGGTAATGATTTCTTTTTTGAAATTAGATTCAATTTCAGCAATTTCTTTGTCTCCGCCAGCAATTAAAGCGCCTTTTTCAGGGATAATTCTGTTATCGAAGATTCCGACTGAAAGACCGGAGATTGTTGAACCCCAGAAACCAAATTCTTTAATGTCGTCGATAAGCTGCGCTACTTCGTCTTTGGTGAACTGCTTGAAGGCTTTCATGATGATTTTGGAGATTCCACCGGCATTGATAGTTTCATTAACGAATCTTAAGGATTCAGGCAAGAAGTTGTTGAAAATAATTCTTCCGACTGTAGTTTCGATTGTGCCGTCGATAGTTCGAAGCTTAATCATTCTTCTCAAGTCCAGGCTGCCGGTTTGATAAGCGAACTCAGCTTCTTCTTTGGAGAAGACTTTATCGGTCATTTCAAGGTTTTTATCGATTGCAGTAACATAATATGAACCCAAAGCCATTTCACGATTTGGAACGTTGATTGGGCTGGAATTTGATGGTCTCAAGATATTTTCTTTAGCCATCATTAAGGTTTTAGCTTCTTCTTTAGCTTTTTCAGATAATGGAACGTGAACGGCCATTTGGTCTCCGTCGAAGTCGGCGTTGAATCCAGCACAAATACATGGATGGATTTGGATAGCATTTCCGTCAATTAAGATCGGGAAGAAAGCCTGAATACCTAATCTATGAAGAGTTGGTGCACGGTTTATAAGAACAGGGTGGTCCTTGATAACATCTTCTAAGATATCCCAAACTTCTGGCGGTCTGAATTCAAGAACATTTTTAGCGCCTTTAACGTTGGAAGCGAGGCCCTTGGAGATAATTTCTCTGAGGACGAATGGTTTAAACATCTCTAGGGCCATTTCTTTTGGTAGACCGACTTGAGCGAGTTTTAGTTTTGGACCAACGATAATAACTGAACGACCGGAATAGTCAACACGTTTTCCGAGTAAGTTCTGTCTAAATCGTCCTTGTTTTCCTCTTAACATCTCAGAAAGAGATCTTAATTGGTGAGTTCCAGGTCGTCTGGTTGTTCTGGATGAAGAATCGATTAATGAATCAACGGCTTCCTGAAGCATTCTTTTTTCATTTCTTAAAATAATTTCAGGAGCTCCAAGATCGATAAGTCTTTTCAAACGATTGTTTCGGTTGATAACTCTTCTGTAAAGATCATTTAAGTCTGAAGTTGCAAAACGGCCTCCAGGAAGTTGAACCATAGGGCGCAAATCTGGGGGGAGAACAGGTAGGATTGTTAAAACCATTGAAGCTGGAGAGATCTTGGATTTTCTCATTCCCTCAACTAGTCTTAATCTTTTAGTTGCTTTAATATGGCGCTGTCCGGATGATTTTGATACTTCAACTCTTAATTCTGAGGCTAATTTATCAAGATCAGTTTTTTCCAGAACTTCCAAAAGTGCTTCTGCACCCATTTTAACTTCAACGAAATCGGAAACTCCGTATTCGTCTAATTTGAAATACTCATCTTCTGAGAGTAGTTTCATAGCTAAAATGTTCTTAACCAAATCACCAACTGTTTTATAGATCTCTTCGAGTTGAGCGAGCTCAACTAAATTCTGGTCTCTGAGTTTGGCAATTCCTTGACGGGAAGCAATCTGCATTTCTTGAGCTTGTAATTCAAACTTTTCACCAGCTCCGGATTTTTTCTTAAATTCTTTAAGATTCTCATCAAGTTCTTTTTCAGAAGCGGCAATTAATTCGTCTAAAGCGGCTTTTGATTCTTCCTGTTTCTTTTCTAAATCTTTTTGGAGTTTTTCCAAAGCGGCTTCTTTTTTCTCGGCATCAATTCCGGTTACTAAGTATGAAGCAAAGTAGATAACTGACTCAAGACTCTTCATTGTCAAATCAAGGATTAATGACAATTTTGATGGTGCGCCTTTAACAAACCAAATATGAGCCACAGGAGAAGCAAGTGAGATATGACCCATTCTTTCTCTTCTTACTTTGCTTTGAGTTACTTCGACTCCGCACTTGTCGCAGATAACACCACGGTAACGGATTCTTTTGTATTTTCCACAATAACATTCCCAATCCTTTGTAGGGCCGAAAATGTTTTCTGCAAAAAGACCGTCTTTTTCAGCTTTGAGTGTTCGATAGTTAATTGTTTCAGGTCTGGTAATTTCACCAAAAGACCAGCTCCTGATTGTTTCAGGTGAGGCTATGGCAACTTTTAAGCTTTGGAAATCAAGTAAATTATTCATCTTCTGGTGAGCCTCCTTTTTCTAATTCTTGTGCAGCTAGATCAGCTAAGGCATCGTCGTCTGGTGTATTATCCATATCTGGTGCTACTTCTTCAACCCCTGCTGCTTCAACAGCGTTTTGCGCTGGGACTTCAGGCTCACCTTTAGCGTCTAGAACTTCCATTGGTCCGTTCTCAGCGCTTAATTCAGAAGCGTCAGCTACTTCACCAACTCCTAGTGCCTGTTTAGCTGCTTCAAGTGTGGCGGCATCAGCGGCTGAAACTTCTTTAACTTCTTCTTCGGTAACTTCCTTAATTCCCTGTGGGATAACTTCAATACCTAAGCTTTGGAGTTCTTTGACAAGAACTTTAAATGATTCAGGAATCAAGGCTTGTGGGATTTCAGTTCCCTTAATTATTGCTTCAAAAGCTTTGGCACGTCCGACTACGTCATCTGATTTCAAAGTTAACATTTCCTGCAGAATATTAGCTGCACCATAAGCTTCAAGTGCCCAAACTTCCATCTCTCCAAGTCTCTGGCCTCCCATTTGAGCTTTTCCACCCAAAGGCTGCTGAGTAACAAGAGAGTAAGGTCCGGTTGAACGAGCATGAGTTTTATCTTCAACCATGTGGATAAGTTTTAGGAAATATGCAACTCCAACAACTACTTCCTGTTTAAAGTATTCACCAGTTCGACCGTCAATTAATTTAGATTTAGCTGTTGCTGCCATGCCTGCTTTTTCGAACTGTTCAAGGAGGACGTTCTCAGGTAATTTTTCAAAGACTGGAGCTGCAACTTTATAGCCTAATTTTTTAGCAGCAAGTCCTAAATGAGCTTCAAGCAGCTGACCTAAGTTCATACGGGAAAGCACTGTAACTGAAGAGATAATAATATCCAGAGGTGTACCGTCTTCTAAGTGAGGCATATCGGCTGGGGAAACAATTTTAGAAATAACACCCTTGTTTCCGTGGCGACCGGCAAGTTTGTCTCCTGCAGTAACTTTACGCAGTTGAGCTACTTTTACTTTAATTCTTTGCAGGACTCCGGCTCCTAAGTCATCGCCTGCTTCACGAGATAAGATTTCAATTCCAATAACAGTGCCTTTTTCTCCGTGAGGCATTCTCAAGGAGGTATCACGAACTTCTTTAGCTTTTTCACCGAAGATGGCTCTAAGTAATCTTTCTTCTGCTGTTAATTCGGTTTCACCTTTAGGCTGAACTTTACCGACTAAGATGTCTCCTGGGGCAACTTCAGCACCGATTCTAACAATACCTGTTTCATCAAGGTTAGCTAAAGCTTCTTCAGAAACATTTGGGATATCTGGGGTAACTTCGTCTGGGCCTAATTTAGTTTCAACAACATCGGTGTTGTATTCTTCGATGTGGATTGAGGAAAGAACGTCGCTTCTGACTAGTCTGTTTGAGATTACGATCGCGTCTTCATAACCTAAACCGTCATAGCTCATGTAGCCGATAAGGAGATTTGTTCCAAGAGATAATTCACCATTATCTGTTGATGTTCCCTCGATGAGTAAGTCACCTTCTTTAATCTTTTGATCAGGCTTAACTGCAGGGCGCTGAGAATAGCTGGTCATAGCAGGGGAGTTAACGAATTTTTTCACTTTGAATTCCTGTTTTTGGCCTTTTCCGGAAAGCATGATTTTTTCGCCGTCAACATAAGAAATTTCACCATCAAAAGGAGCTCTGACAGTTCTGGCCATAGTATCTGCGATCATGGTTTCCATTCCTGTTCCAATAATTGGAGCCTGAGGGATTAACAATGGAACTGCCTGACATTGCATGTGTGTACCCATCAGAGCCCGGTTAGCATCATCATGAGCTAAAAATGGAATAAGAGAGGCTGAAGTTCCAACGATTTGCTGAGGTGAAATATCGATTAAATTAATATTTTCAGATTCAGTTTCGAAGAAACTGCCTAAGTGACGAACTGGAACTCTTTTTTGAGCGATGAATCCATCTTCATCGACATTAATAGTGGCTTCGGTAATATATTGATCTTCTTCATCGTCAGCTGTTAAGTAGATGACTTCGTCTGTAACTCTTGGTCGACCTTTTTCAAGAATAACTTTTTTGTACGGAGTTTCTAAGAATCCGTATTCGTTAATTCTGGCAAATAAAGCTAAGTAAGTAACTAAACCAATGTTTGGACCCTCAGGAGAACGGATTGGATCGACACGTCCGTACTGAGAATGGTTAATATCACGAATGGAGAAGGAAGCTCGGTCTCTTGAGATACCACCGGTTCCGGTAACTGACAATCTTCTTAAATGGTCGATTTCAGAAAGAGGATTTGTCTGATCTAAGATTTGGGAAAGTTGTGAGGATCTAAAGAATTCATTGATTGCAGCAATAACAGGGCGGGCGTTAACGAGTCCGGCTGCGGTTATTTCCTGATCGAGGGAAAGTAAGCTCATTCTTTCTTTAATAACTCTTTCAAGTCTTTGTAAACCAATCCAGAAAGCGTTTTGTGCAACTAATTCGCCGACCATTCTAACTCTTCGATTAGCTAAATGATCAATATCGTCGACTTTACCATTGCCATTTGCTAAGGCAATTAAGTATTTAAGAGTTGCGACGATGTCTTCTTTGGTTAAAACCCAATTCTCAGGAGAGTTTGGAGTTTCAAGATCTAATCTTTTATTGATCTTGAATCTACCAACTCGAGTTAAGTTATAACGTCTGGCATTGAAGAACATGTTTTGAAGTAATGATTTAGCAGTTTCTAATACGACTGGATCTCCAGGGCGCATTTTTCGGAAGATCTCAAGAAGAGCTTCGTTTTGATCTTTGGTTGGATCTTTGGCCATAGTTGATTCGATGTAGCGATGCTCACCATTGTTATCAACTGATTCAAACATGGTTCTGATTTCTTCTTCTGAAAAACCTAAAGCTCTTAACAAAGTTGTAGCAGCAAATTTTCTTTTGCGGTCGATTTTAACTGTTAAAACGTCGGAGCGGGAAACGCCGAATTCTAACCATGAACCGTGTTGAGGTCTGATTTCTGCACCGTATAGTCTTCGACCAGTAATAGGATCATCTGAGGCTGAGAAGAAAGCACCTGGGGAACGAACGATTTGATTGATGATAACTCTCTCGACTCCGTTAACGATAAAAGTTCCTTTATCAGTCATTTGAGGGATGTCACCTAAGAAAGCTTCCTGTTTGTAGGTTTCTTCAGTTTGAAGATTTGTTAGGGTAACGCGAACTTTTAAAGATGCTTCGTAAGAAAGACCTTTGACTTTGCAAATATCAGGAGCCATTTTTGGTTTACCAAAGAAATATTCTCCGAATTCCAATTTCCAGTTTTTGCCAGTAAAATCGGTAACTGGGGTTATTTCCTGGAGTAAAGTGCCGATTGATTCGTTAAGGAATTTTTCATAGGAGTCGCGCTGAAGTTTGGTGAGGTCTAATTTCTTTAGTTGGGTTGGACGTTTGCCCCAATAAAGTCTGCCGTTTATAGTATTAGTTGCTGCCTGGGTTTGCATAAATTTTAGCTTCAAAGTTCACTACACCAAAAAAGGTACGCATACATCATCAGTAGTATGCCTACCAAAATTACCAATATTTAGGTTAAGGGGTAATATACAATAAGTCTCATAGCAAATGCAAGCACTAAGTTAGGTGTTATTTTTTGCGGCTGATGATCTTGAATGTGGCGGCAATGTCTTCTTCTCCCCAGCCTTGATCCATGGTTTTTTTGTAAATTGCTTCGGTCGTTTTAAGTATGGGCAGGGGAGTGGAGGAGGATTTTTCATCTAGTCCAAGCTTTAAGTCTTTTTGCATATTAGCTACAGAAAATGCTACCGGGTACTCCCCTTCTACCATCATTGGCATTTTAGCTTTCATGTTAGGGGATAGGCCAAACACATTTTTTAGTGCGTCCATTATTTGTTTTTTTGATAAACCTAAATCCTGACCTAGGACAAATCCTTCAGATAAAGTGGCAATTGTTTCTCCGACAATCATATTATTTACGAGCTTAATGGCCTGACCTGTTCCTACTGAACCCATATAATTAACCTCAGTCCCCATAGCCAGAAGTATTGGTTTTAATTTCTCAACCACCTTCTTTTCCCCGCCTGCAAAAATTACTAACTCCCCTGTCTTTGCCCTATCTGTAGATCCAGTTACCGGCGCATCGACAAACTCAATGTTCTTCTTGGCTAACCCCTTAGCGATTTCTTTTGCAGCGCTTGGACCGATTGTACTCATATCTATATGAACTAAATCTTTATTTCCAGACTCAGCAATTCCATTTTTTCCAAGAGCTACTTCTTTAACGTCTTTTGGAGCGGTGATCATAGTAATAACAACACCAGAATTTGCCGCAAGTTCAGCAGGGGAGTCGTAAGTGGTTATTCCCAGCTTTTTGAAATCTTTTAATTTTTCAGGAGAGCGATTGTAGACAGATAAAGGAAAACCTTTTTTATGAATATTCAAGGCCATGGGTTTTCCCATGAGACCTAAGCCAATGAACCCTACTTTTAATTTTGACATAGGCAAAATTTAGCATAACTTTCAAGAAAATGCGACTGTCATTCCTGCGAAGGCAGGAATCCAATAAGCAAAGTTTGAAAGGAATTTACTAAGTTTCCTTATAAATGACGAGTGCGTGGAATTTAATGGCGCTGAATAGAGCTCCTATCTCGCGTTTCTAAGTGGATCCCAGCCTTCGCTGGGATGACGTAATTATTCAAGCCATTTTTTCTTTAGTTTTTTAAATTGTTTATCTATTATTGATTGTCTGATTGTTTTAACCAGGTTTACCATGAAATAGAGATTGTGGATTGAAGCTAGGCGGTGATAGAGAAGTTCGTTGGCCATAAGTAAGTGGCGGAGATATGACCTGCTGAAGTTTTGGCAGGTGTAACACTTACAGCCTGGGTCGATAGGGTCAGGATCGAATGTGAATTGGGCGTTTGTGATATTTAAGACGAATCTGTTCTCTACTTTGCCGCCGTTTTTGGGACTTATATATAAAGAACCATTTCGGGCGCGGCGAGTGGGGGAGACGCAATCAAACATATCGACCCCTTTTTCAATGCAGAGAAAAAAATCGACAACCTCACCAATACCAAGCGCATGTCTCGGCCAAGAGTCGGGGAGAAGGGGAGTGACCCAAGACATTGTTTGCTCAATTGATTTGGTAGATGCCCATTCAGTTTCAACAGCATCCGTATTCGACTCACTCCAAAGAGGAGAGGTGCCGAAGGAACCGCCGATAGAAACTCCATCAAAGTCCTGTTTAGCAATCCATTTGGCTTCCTGCGTTCTGATAGCTTTATCATCCACACCCTGTAAAATTCCAAACAGACTTCCCTTCTTTTCACGATTTTTTTTCACGGCTGTTCTATAGTATTTGAGACTACGGAGCTCCCATCTGTGAGTTCTCTCTAAAGATTGTGCGACGTAGGACTTCTCATGGAGGGGGGAGATCAATTCATCGAGGACCAAAGCAATATCTGTGCCTAAATTTAATTGAACTTCAATACTTCGCTCCGGAGTCAGGAGGTGCTTTCCCCCATCGAGATGGGATTTGAACTCTACCCCATCTTCGGTGATTTTGGCTAAAGATACTTTGGGCTTAACTTCTACGGTTACGTGGCGGTGGATAGATTTATTCTTGGTGTCATAGACTTTGCCTGATTTGTGGACTTCCACAGATCCTTCAGCGCCCATCTGGTGCTTCAGGATGTCGGCTTGCTGGCGCGGTGCCGACACNNCTGAAGGCCGCCCATTTCTTTAATTAGTTCAGATGTTGGTCTGAGATTTAGGTGATAGGTATTCCCCAGAATAATTTGAGCGCCTAACTCTTTTAAGTCGTCTGGAGTTAAGGCTTTAACAGTTCCCTGAGTTCCAACAGGCATATAAACCGGGGTTTCTATATCGCCATGGGGAGTGTTGAGGACTCCTGCTCTGGCTTGTCCTTCTTTAGCGATGATTTTAAAATTTGACATATATTCGTCATTCCCTCGAAGGAGGGAATCCAATTAGAAACGAGACTACATGAGGTAAATCCGTTTATTGGATCCCCGCGTGCGCGAGGATGACAACTGAGTATTTTAGCTTTAAATTCAGGAAAGAGCAAAGTTTTTTAATCCGTTTAGTAGACTATACGGTATGACAGAGTTATTCAGATATAAAAATATTCAACACATAAAGCCAGATGGAGAAAAAACAGAATACAAAGAGATACGAATTAGATACCCAAATCCAAAGTTAAGTATTGAGGGAGTGAATTTTTTGAAACGACTTAAAGGATTGTTAGTGGCTGGAGGTATCTTCGTCAAATTCAGCGTGTTGTTTGATTATTTCGATTAATTTTTCGTGTCTGGCTTGATAGTTATCGACTTCTTCTTCGACGTTTAATCTTAGAAGCGGTTCGGTGTTGCTCATTCTGAGAGAGAATCTCCAATCAGGATATTGGACTGCTACCCCGTCGATTTCTGATATTTCACCATCAGCGTGGAGCTCTTTTAGTTTTTCGATAATTTGTTTAGCGTTTTTGACGCGGAAGTTCATTTCGCCGGATTGTTCGGAGCGTTTAACTTCAGCTTCAAGCTCAGAGAGTTTTTTACCGGTTTTGGTCATAGCATTTAGAACATGAAGTAAAACAAGGAGCGGGCCCTCGGCGTTTCCGGTGGCTTTGAAGAAATAATGAGCTGAGGATTCACCGGCAAATATTCCGCCGCCTTTATTCATCATTTCAGTAATGAAAGCATGACCGACTTTGGTGATAACCGCTTCCCCACCCTCTTCTTCAGTAACTCTTTTGGCGGTCATAATATATCTGATATCAAATAATATTTTTTCACCTTTATGTTCTCTTAGTAGTTCGCGGGCAACAATGGCTGTGATGATTGAGGGGGGGACCACACTCCCCTTCTCGTTGACAAAAAATATTCTATCGCCGTCGCCGTCTAAAGCGAGACCTAAATCTGCACTCTCTTCGACAACTTTTCTTTCTACATCTTCGTTATTCTTAGGATCCAAAGGGTCGGCTGCGTGGTTTGGGAAATCGCCGTCTAGTTCAAAATAGAGTTTCACTAGATCGCCTGGGATGTGCTGGTAAAGTTTTTCAATATATAAAGCGCCCATTGCGTTGGCTGCATCGGCGACGACTTTGTATGATTTTAATTGAGGATTACCCAAGATCTTTAAGGCGTTTTGAACTTCTTCCTCCCCTATTCCGTCTATGGTGGTGATTTTACCCAGGCCCTTTTTATCAATTTGAACTCCATCGATAGCCATATTTTTAATTTCTTCCATGCCTGTGGATTTACCAACTTTGATCAGTCCCCCGTTTTTAGGGTTAACGACAATTTTTAAGCCGTTGTATTGTTTGGGATTATGCGAAGCAGTAATCATGATGCCAGCGTCGTAGCTATTATTGAAAACTGCATAATAAAAAGTTGGAGTTGAAACTAGACCTGGATCAATAACGTGCGCGCCTAGTTCAACTAGAGTTTCGGAGACTACTTTGAATAGCCCAGGGCTTGAAGAACGCATGTCACGGCCGACAACAATAGTTAGTTGTTCGACTTCTGGGAATTGGTTTTGGATAAATTTATAGATTGCACGGGTTGTCGGGACGACGTTCTCTTCATTAAGCTGGTCAGGATAAATTCCGCGAATGTCGTAGCTTTTAAAAATGCCTTCTGGAGGTATGTTATTCATCTTCGAAATATTCTATCACAACTTAGCAACACTATTACTCATCTCTCATACCTGGCCTAATTGGAGTAATTGTTGCCATCGGCATATTATTGGTAGACTGCTTTCCCCGCATTCCACTTCTTCTACGTAAGTAACTTAACGCCCATCTTAGAGCACCTTCATCAAAACTTGAAGCTTTTGCGGTGTTACCACCTTCAGGCCTAAGTGTATCGGAGGGAGTATTCGGGTCTTGAGGCCTTCTGGACCTAATGTCAAATATATTTTCTCTACTCATGATTTAATTTTTCTAAAACTTTTTCTAAAACTTTTTCTGGAGATAAATTAGTAGTGTCGATAATGAGATCGAAGTATTTACTGTCGAGGAAATCGGAGACTCCGTAGAGCTTAGTAAATTTATCCACTAAATCGCCAGCCCTTTGAATGGAGAGAGTTTCTGCATCTGATTGAGAGACTGAGTCTCTTTTGGCGACTCTTTTATATGCCTCATTGTCTTCAACAGTACAGAGGACTTTTAGAGTCTCAGGATAATCACGGGCGAGCCAACCGGCAAGGCGGGATTCAAAAACAATATCAGTTTTCTCTGACATGTCTTTTTGAAAATCAGCCTCCATTTTACGATCTTCTTCTTCTGGAATACCGTAGACTTTGCTGACATCCATGCCTTGATTTTTATACCACTCTCTAAAGTAGTTTCCAGCACTGACGTATTTCCAGTTTAATTTTTCGGACAGCAGTTTAGCTAAAGTTGATTTGCCGGTGCCGATGTCTCCAGAGATAGCGATGTTTTTGTATTTCATATTTGTCATTCCAGCGAAGGCTGGAATCCAATAATAAACGGCCGTCTGGAGTTTATATGAAGTCTCATTAAATCTCAACCAATTATTGCTAATTGGATCCCCGCGTTCGCGAGGATGACAAAACTATTTTAGCATTAGATTTAGCCTAAACTGAAACCCATTTTTTCTAACTCGTCGACAAATTGGTCGCTCTTCTCGCTGTTGCAGGCTTCGCAATATTGCATTAGGCAGAAATCGAACTGTTTATTGGTGCTTATTTTTCTGATTCTGTCTTTGAAATGATCTTCAATTTCGAGCAGATTTTCCAGATCATACTCCTCCGCAAAGCTTTCATCTAAAGGGTCCTGCCAGAATTTTACTTTGAAGCGGGCTTTTTTATGACCTTTCTTCAGAAGATCTTCAGCCATTAATAATGTGTACATTTTGGGCATTAAATCCATATCCATGTATTGTTTACCTTTGGCGATATCCTGGCGGGATTTGTAATCGATGATTTCAGGCAGGCCGTCATCACCTATTTCGAGTGTGTCGGGTCCTCCCCAGAGCTTATATTTTAGGCCGTCGATTTCAAGGGTTTTTTGGAGAAATTTAATTTCCCATAATGATTTCTTTAAAGTCTTAATTTGGGTTAGGTAATTTTTCAGAGTGTTCTCGGCTGCGAGTAAAACCTCTTCTGTCAGAAATTCGACTGTGGCGGTATTGAAATTAGGATGTTTAGGGCTTTGTTTTTCTTCTTCGATGATCTTTTTAGCTGAGAAACGAACAGCACCAACGAGTCGTTCCGGAGTAGCCCGATATGATTTTTCGCCGTATGAGTGGATGACTTTGATAGTTTTATCGAGTAAAACACCAAGAGCCATTTGAGGGCTGCCTTTGCCTATTTCATATTTTTTGCCTAGGTCGTGTTTGACGAGGAATTTAAAAACGCAGGTGTCGAAATCGTGAAAGTCTGAGAGTGAATAGCCTCGGGTGGTTGGAATAAAATCTTGCGCCATTGGTTTGTATTGAACCTTATTTTATGGTATTTTTCTTGAAATGCCAAAGTTCTTTTTTGCAATTCTACTACTCGTGACTTTGACAATGTCGGCTTCGATAGCCTTTGCCCGGACTACTCCTGAGGATATTTATAACGCTAATAGAGAGGCCTATGAGAATAAAAGGCAGACTTTTTCTTTGGAGAATCAGAAGAAATTAGACCAATACGAGCAGGAAATAAAGCTTCTGAATGCCTTTATTACGAAGGAGCTAGAAAATAATACTTTAATACAGGGGGAGATTTTGAACGAATATATTCTTCGTAATAATATTCCGACAGTGCCTGAGACTGACGGCATTCAAAGGAATCTATCTGATCCAGTGGAGAATGCCAGGTACTGGATAACTTATGCTCATGAAGCAATTGCTTTCCAGGCTGCTAAAAATTACCTTTTCAGCCTCAGCTCAGAAGCGAGTATTGATAGGGATATAACACTACAGATTAATGCACTTCAGGGTGATATTGGGATTTTAAAAGGTAAGGTGGATAAATCAAAACAGGCTCTAATTAAAATGCTGGAGAAATAAAATATGAATATCAAATCAATAACAGCTGTAGTAATAGTCGCTATTTTAATCGGGGTTTTATATGTGGTATTTGAGAATAATTTTGTCGGAGCTGACTCACTGTCGAATTCCCAAAGCTCATCATCTAAGGAGTTGGTCAAAGATAAGGCTCCATTTCCAACTGCTGAGGAACCCACTTTAATAAAATTACCTGAACCGGCGGGCGCTGGTGAACCAATTACCGGATCAACAAATTTACTTGATCGGGCTGAGAGTTTGGAGATGAGAGATTATTCTGGTTACTTTGAAGAATTGAAAGAGACTCTTTGATGATTAAGGTTGGGCTTTTTGGTAAAGGAGCTGACACGATACGTCATTTTATTTCTGAATACGGATTAAAATTGGTTGATGATCACCCGGAAGTACTGATTTCTTATGGAGGCGACGGAACGCTTTTGTCGGCTGAGAGAAAATATCCGTCAATACCTAAGCTGCCGATAAGAGATAGTAAGGTGTGCAAGAAATGTCCACTGCATACGACAGAGCATTTGTTAGAAGAATTATCGCAAGGAAAAATCAAACTGGAGGATTATCCAAAGCTTCAGGCTAAATTTAATAGTGAAGAGATTACAGCTTTAAATGATGTCGTTATTCGCAATTCTGTACCAATGCATGCTTTAAGATTCAGGGTGTATCTAAATGAGAAGCTGGTGCGGGATGAGGTAATTATCGGAGATGGGGTGGTTTTAACTTCAGTGTTTGGATCAAGCGGATATTACCAAAGCATCACTCGGAACACTATTTCAAATGGTTTTGCGCTGGCTTTTAATAATACGACTTTTGCAATCGAAAACTTTAAATTTAAAAAGGGTGATGAGATTCGAGTGGAGATTATCCGGGGTCCAGGGACTTTATCTTCTGATAATAATCCGAAACTTCAAAGTCTGAAAGAAGGAGATCAGATATTAATAAAAGCATCGCCGTATGATGCAAAAATATATGTGGAGCGGACATTAAGANNGAGACAGCCTGCAGGGACATTAGGGAAGGGTTGGCAATTGGTCCTGGCGGCAAGCCATTATTTGTATAAGTATTATAAGGAGAACTTACACCTTGATAATCTGCAATGAGGATCGGTTCCCAGAACTTTTGCAGGGTGCCGTTTTTTAATTTTTGACTATCTTTTGCGTATTGAACAGTGGCATCTATGTCTAGTTTCATGCCCATATCAATTCTGTTTAATAAAACACCAGCGACTTGGGTTCTGACTTCTTTGGAGCGGCCTTCTCTTTCCACCATCGAAGCCAGAATTACTCCTTCTTCCGGAGTTAGACCCTGGGCTTTAATCTGATTTTGGAGTTCTGGGGTATATTTACGATCAAAATTATTACGCATTGTGGAGATAATAGTATCGATTGAGGCTTCGGGATGGAAAAAATAAGTATCTGGGAAAAGATAACCTTCGTATTTTTTTGCAGCTGTTGTAAATTCAGCTTCATCGATTTTTAATTTTTGATTTAATTCTTTGGCGATTTGCTCGACCCTCCAGCCTTCAAGCAAAGTAACTCTTACATCGGTAGAACCGCCTTTTAAACTGTCAATTATTTCTGAGTGAGTCATTGAAGGAGAAACTATAAAGTCTCCAACACTAACTCCAGTAAGTCCGGCCTCTTTAGCGCTCATTTTAAAAGCCATCGCTGAGCGGATGATGTTTTTCTCTTCAAGCTCCAAGGCTACATCAGAGACAGTTTCTCCTGGATCTATGACTATTGCAATTTGAGTCTGACTAGTTTGATCAACAGGACTTTTAAGATAGTTTATGTACCACTGAAAACCGAAGAAACCGACGGCTCCGAGAATTAGCATTAACACGATTAGTCTAAATAGCGGGTTGGCTTTTTTGCGCTTGTCCATATTAAGTTATTGAATCCAAAAAGTTTTGGAGAATGATAACGGCTGCATAGGCATCTTCTTTTTGGCGGGCTTTTTCTCCCATCCCTAAATCTATCATCAGATCTTTAGCTGAGGAAGTACTTAAAGTTTCGTCGGCTTCGATAACTGAAACTGGATTTTCTTTTAAATCAGCCTTCAGTTTGGTGATAAATTTTTTGACTGCTGATTTGGCGATACCGCTTTCGGGAACTCCAACTACTACCCTATCAATCTGCTCCTGTTTTATAACATGAAGTATTTTATTTACCGCATCTGCCAGACTACTAATATCCAGGACCTTTAAAGGAGAGGCAATTTGACCTTCGGATGTTGCTAGTCCTATCTTCTTTAAACCGTAATCCAAACCTAAATATCTCATAAGTTAGGCAATTATATAGTATTTCGTGCTGATTGAAAAAGTTTAAACATACCATATACTAAATATAGTGAAGAATCCTTTAAAACTATTCATTTGTATTGCTGGATGTGAGTTGGTCGGAATTACGGGAGGCCTCTTTACTGCGTCCGCTATCCCTGGCTGGTATCAAACTTTAAACAAACCATTTTTCTCTCCACCTAATTGGATTTTTGGTCCGGTTTGGACAACGCTTTATTTTCTGATGGGGGTTGCTGCTTATTTAATTTGGAGCAAGGGATTAAATAAAGGTAAGAATAAGCAGGCTATGAGTTACTTTATTATCCAATTAGCCCTAAATTTTAGCTGGTCGATTGTGTTTTTTAATCTGCAATCTATAGCACTGGCGTTTTTAATAATTTTGGCTTTGCTTTATTTTATATATAAAACATATCAGGCTTTCTCCAAGATCTCCCCGCTTGCAGGCAAACTATTAATACCCTATTTGCTTTGGGTGAGTTTTGCATCAATTCTTAATTTTTCATTATTAGTATTAAATCCATAAATGAGCTTAAGAATCGTAGAAGTCTCTGACAAAATGCAGAAGAAGTATATATACACACTGCAAGAACCTGAGGGTAAGAATTTTGATCAGGAATTTAAACCTGAACTGACTCCCAAGGCAATGCTTAAACTTGGGGTGTTTGGCGGTAAGTATATGACTGACTGCAAAGATGAATTTCCGAAAGATTGGTTTAAGAATGCGAAATTGAATGATCAATTTCACGATGCAGAACTAAATCTTTTTGGAGTTAATGCCAGTCAACCCTTATCTGTTTGGAGAAAGAAAGGCTGGATATATCCGGAAGATCCAAGAGGATGGTTTCAGTGGTACTGCAGATATTATATGGGGCGAAGAATTCAGGATGAAGATAAGCGCCAGATAAAAAGATGGCGGGCTATCAACCGTCACATAGCGCAGATTAAAAAACATTGTGAAATTGGAGATTTGAACTGCAGAAAAACCCAACGTCAGGCAGTTTTACATTGGGCATACGATAGCAGAAAAATGTAACTTGCTAACCAATATTTAGTTCCAAATCTTTGATCTTTTTCTCTCTTGGCCAATTTTTTATTTGGGCTTCTCTTTTTAAAGCTTCGGAGCGGGTAATAAACTTTTCAGTGTAGATAATTCTTAACGGCTTGTGTGATCTGGTGTAACGTGCGCCTTTGCCAGCCAAATGCATGGCAAATCTTTTATCAATATCATTTGTTGAGCCTGTGTAGAGAGATCCGTCAGCACAAAGGAGAATATATACGCACCACATCCCAAGATAATAGCAAAACTAAAGCACACTTTTTTAAAGAAGGGAGAGTCGTATAATGGTTTGATGACCAAACAGTTAATCGGATTGGGAATTGTAGTTGCCGGACTGTTACTGCTTGGCTGGTATATGAGTGCTGGGACTGAGGAGAAAATAATGGAAACTAAAACTAACAGTAATGATTCTATAACTTATGTTGCTTTGGGGGATTCTTATACCATTGGTAATGGAGTTTTAGAAGCTGACCGGTGGCCGAATGTTTTGGTTAGGCATTTAAACGAAGCTGGGGTAAGTATTAAGCTGATTGCTAATCCGTCAGTTTCAGGATATAGAGTTGCGGATGCTTCAGAAAAGGAGCTTCCAGTGATAGAAAGACTTAAGCCGGATTTCGTAACTGTTCTTATTGGAGCGAATGATAACTTTGGTGGAAAGAGCAAAGAAAGCTATAAAGAGGAGCTGTCAAAATTTCTAGACAAGCTGCAGGAATTGATGCCAAAGCCTAATAATTTGGTATTGATTACAATTCCTGATTACTCGATAAGTCCAGCGGCTCAAGGAAATAATACAGCCGGTATCTCTAAAAGTATTGAAGAGTATAACCAAGTAATTAAGACGGAGGCGGTTAAAAGGAATCTTAAAACCGCAGATATTTTTCCCATCAGTCAAACTATGACTGATGCTAAAGACTACATCAGTGACGGGCTTCATCCTTCGGCTTTGGGATATGCAAAATGGGAGAAAGAAATATATCCGGTGGTGTTTAATTTCCTGACGGGTAAATAGTTAAGTCTTTCTTTTTGAGGTATCTTTTTTAACTTTAAGAGTCTTGATTCTTTTGCCCTCTATTTGATCGCTTTCAAAAATAATATCACCAATTTGGACTTTGTCATCAATTCTTGGTTCATGGCCGAGTAGTCCAAAAATTAACCCACCAATAGTTGTATAGCCCTGACCTTTTAAAGGCAGTTTAAATTTTTCCTGAACTTTCTCAATTGGGGTTAAGCCGTCTATTGTGTAGCCTCCACCAGCCTGCCTGATAATATCTTTGAGCGGCTTTTCAAACTCGTCTTCTATTTCCCCGACGACACTTTCAAGAACATCTTCCAGGGTAATAAGACCGGAGGTGCCACCGAATTCATCATTAACAACGGCAATATGAACCCGTTTTTTCTTCATTTCAATCAGGACTGAATCACCTTTTTTCATCTCAGGAATAGTGATAATTTGGCGGATGATATCGGTCTGGGAAAGTTTATACGAAGATGAGGGCTTGCCTTCTTCTTCTAGTTTTAGAACTTCACGATAGATGTCTTTGACGTGGACGAAGCCGATAATCGTATCGATAGAGTTTTCAAAAACCGGAAAACGGCTGTGAGGATGTTTCTTAATGGTTTTGACTACTTCAGAAAGCGGGGTGACAACGTTAAAGGCAATAATGTCGGTACGGGGAATCATAATTTGACGGACTGTTGTATCGCCCAATTTAAAGATATTTTGAACCATTTCAGCTTCGCCTTTAGGGATAAGGCCGCTTTCCTGACTTTGACTGAGAATCATTTTTATTTCTTCTTCTGAATGAACTAATTGATGACCCTGTGGAGGATGAAGTCCGATAGATCTAACAACCAGGTTACCGGCACCATTTAAAACCCAGATGAATGGCTTAAAAACGGTTGTAAATATGGCCAGAGGGATTATTAAGTATAAAGAGGTGGCTTCGGCTCTTTGAAGCGCAATTGTTTTAGGGGCGAGTTCGCCTAAGACTATATGTAAAAAGGTGATGAAGGAGAAACCGATAATTACAGCTAAAGTATGGGCGGTTATAAAAGAAGCGTCAGCTCCCAAATAGCTATTGAGTGATGGCTCAATAACACGGGCGATTGCCGGCTCTCCAATCCATCCTAAGCCTAAGGAGGCCAGAGTTATGCCTAGTTGAGTTGCAGAGATATAGCTATCTAAATTATCAAGAGCTTTTTGAACGATTTTGGCGGCTGAGTTGCCTTTATTGGCGAGTTCGTTAATACGGGTTTTTCTGACTCCAACTAAAGCAAATTCTGCTGCGACAAAATAACCATTCAGGAAAACTAATAAAATTACTAGAAGAAATTGAAAAATGAACTCCACTTACGAGCGATTATACTCTAACTCAGCTCTTTAATCCAGATTGCCAGGCTACGATAATTTAATCAACTTGGAGTGCTGCAGAGCTAATTGTTTAAATTGGTTGCTAATAAAAACAAACCGGTTGTTGTATCCAGGTTCATTTGGATCCCTGTTTTCAAGCGATTTTTTTGCCACCTGGAATTCCAGAGCCCTGACTTCCTGACTGTATGAAGGATTTTGGACCGAGCTTTCAATTTTTTTTTGATTTTTTAGTCCCTGGTCGACATAGTGCTCGTCGGTTTTTCTCGGGGTTGCCCAATCGACTACACCGAAACCAATTAGTTTTATAAGATCTGATTCCAAGGCTTTGGTTATTATTTGTGCCGACTCTTCCTTATTTAATTTGGTCTTTTTTTCAAACTTTTGCTTGAGATAGGGACCCGCTTCAGCTTCCAGAAACGGGACAGTGACGCTGATACCGTATGTGGCCAGTAAGCAGGCAATCATTTTGCTTTCTGGATCAAGCATTTGCCAAATCTCCTCAGGAGTTAGCGGTTTCTCTACTTTTGAAATTGATGCCTCGTTTCCAGTCACAGAAACTAGTTCTTCAGTGATTCCTTCGCTTGCCATATTATGATGCTAACACTTTTTAGAAATTGTGTAAAAATCCAGAATAGTCCGATGTAGGCTTAATAGTTAAGGATTTGGTATGGCTGGGGCTGATGGAGGGACTCTATTATAAAGAAATTTTCTGATAGTGTTGTGGTCATCTTTTTTATCCATTTTTCTGATTATTCTGGCGGGGACTTCTCCTACCAATGTATAAGAAGGGATATCTTTGGTGACTACAGCTCCGGCTGCTACTACACATCCATCTCCTATCGTCACTCCGGGAAGAATTATGGCCCCTGATCCAATCCAGACATTCTTACCAATAGTAATTGGCTCAAAATAACGAGGTCTTCTGTTTGTAGCAGGATCTGGATAAAGCTCATAATTTGAGGTTATTAGCATGGCTCTGAAACCGATACTTACATTGTCGCCAATTGTAATCTTTTCATCCGCGGCAAGAATGCACTGCTGATTGATAAAAACATCTTTACCAAGATGGATATTCTCCGGTATAAAGAATTTGGAGAAGAAGATAAAATAGCACCCTTCACCGCAAGAACCTAAACGTCGGGTTATGAATTTGGTGTATATTTTTTGGATAAATGAGTTTACTTTTTGCATAGTAATTAGTTATGGGATTATAGACTATAAGTAATTTATTTACAATTTAGGATTAAAGATCAGGAGAATCTGGTTGCCGGGAACGTAGCGGGTTAGAAACTTTTTTCTTCTATGACTCCCCTAACGATAGCCCCAATGATTTTGCCTTGATCGTTTTTTACAGGAATTACTACTTCTTTTCCGACTAAATCATATGTATAGTCATTCCAAGGAAGCTCTTCAACCTGACCTTTTAAAAGTTTAATCACTTGATATTTTTCATCTGCTCCATAACCCGAGTAATCGGAAATATCGCCTGATAACCTAACTAAATTAATTTGGCCATCACTGCTGCCGGGGGCAAAAAATAAGGTTGAGCTCCAATCTTTTAGATCATGGCTTAATTGATGGTCGATATGGTCTTTAATTGGTTCTTTAGAGATACAGGTTGACACAGGAGTGAACTCGTCACAGGTATGCTTATCTGAAACTTGCGCGAAAAAAGCTATAAGAGGTTGTTGGTTATGACTAATAAAAGCCTCAGTTTCTTGTTTATATTCATTGTAAACTGCTTTCTTACGCTGCTGATCTAATTTATTTAGCCAAAGAACACCAAACCCTATTAATATGATTAGAATGAGAATTGTAATTGCAGGCTTGATAAGATCAAGCTTTTCGGGGTCATTTTTCATCAGTATTTTTACGGGCAATTTTGTCGGAATTAATCGCAATTATACTTAAATTAAGCATAATATTTACGAGAACAGAAGAAAAAATCACTGCAAGCATTGAAACGAGAACAAATCCGAGTATTTTCTCAAGGTCGGGTGGGAAAATATCCCAATTAAAAAACAAATCGGCGAAAAATAAAATTCCACCGATAGTCAGGAAGAATAATAAAACAACAGCTAATGAAGCGGTGAGTCTTTCGACTTTTCTTCTGTCCATTGATGAGTATTGTAGCAAACAGAGCGAAGTTCAATCAAGTTTATCCTCTTGGAGAAAAGTACGAATGTCCAGTCCTCTATGAGTTAGTTTGATGTAGTAATTGAGACTTAAATCACCTGGTTGCGGGGAGCGGATAATACACCCTTTTTGCTTTAGCAAAAAGGCGAACTTGCTTCCGCATATGAATTCTTAGCTTCCGTGGTTAAATTATTGAGGAAAATCTCCAAACTAACGAGGTTAAATTGCAATCGAATCCCCAAACCTCACAACAAATAAAAAAGCCATCCTCAAGGGATGGTTTTTCATTTGGTTGCGGGGAGCGGATTCGAACCACTGACCTTGAGATTATGCGTTCAACTATTACTAGTTGCTTAGACTATATCTTCATCCTGTTTTCGGAGTCTAGTAGACTTCGATCAAACTTAGGAGCTCAGCGTATAATATGAGTTTAATTCCAGAATATCTGGCACCTCATATATGAGTCGTTACGGGTTTCACTACTTAGCGAATTCCCACGGTATTGTCAAAACTGTATTGATTCCACCGTTATTAGCCGAGTTATCATTAGAAATTACTTTTTAATGAGCCCATTTTGAGCCTCACGAGCTACCACTGCTCTACCCCGCTCCCGAATTATATCCGATTGTTAGCGAAGAAACAACCTTAGCCAGCCTTCGTAGTTCTTAAGTTTCTCTGGGACGTATGGCGGAGGCGGATTTACAACCCGGTCAAGAAGATCTTCAGGCACGACTACAACTGTTTCATTGGGTAGAGACATATTTAAATCATCTCTGGCTATTTCTTCTATAGAGTCGAGAGATTCAGCCTGAGCGAGGTTTTTACGAAGTTCTTTATTCTCGCGCTCTAACTTATTTACATCATCTAAAACCTGGTTGAAACGGTCATCGCTTCCGAGAGCAGTGTAGATTTGGCGCATTAGGCCGATCAGAATAATTACTGCCACAATAATAATAACTATAACAAGAAATTTCTTAAACATCCGATTATCCTTTTAGAATCAGCTAAATGGCCTAAATAATACTAATAAGGTGTTATTTTACCCTCAAATAGTGCCATTTCAGCTATTATCTCAACCCTATAATTCATATTTGATACTTGACTTTTCTTACATAGGGCTTTAATATTATAGGACTTTATGATCTCTTTAAAAGACGCACATCAGCAGTTTGTGGGCCACTTAAAAGGCCGCTCTCGTGCTGCAGCTACAATCTTAGCTTATGGCAAAGACATTGAGCAACTTATAAACTTCCTTATTTCTCTTGGAAAAGAGGCTGCTGATGCTGTTGCAACTGAAGATCTTAAGATGTTCATGGATAAGTTGAACAGTGAAAATTATACTCCAAAATCAGTTTCCAGAAAAACAAATTCGACAAAAACTTTCTTTAAATTCCTTAAAACTTCTAATTTGATTGCTGATGATCCAGCTCGATCTTTAGAGCACCCTAAATTTGAGAATAAACCACCCCGTATTTTATCTGAACTTGAATATAGAGCTCTTCGGGATGCCTCAAGATCAGATTTAAGAATGTTTGCAATTATTGAACTGTTTTTACAGACAGGAATTAGAATTGGAGAATTGGCAAAGCTTCAGGTAACTGATGCGGATTTAGAATCTAATTCGCCCTCACTCCACATAAGACCTGAGGAAGGCACTGTTGAGAGAACAATTCCTTTAAACAAGCCAGCTGTAGATGCGATTAAAAGATACTTACAAGTTAGACCTCAAACTCCAAATCAGGCAATGTTTGTAACTAAAACTGGTAAACCATTACTTATAAGAAATATTAGAACTGCAATTGATCGATATTTTAGACTTGCAGGGATTAAAGAGGCTAAAGTTAATGATTTGAGACATACATGGATTGCATATCACTTAAAAGCTGGTACTTCACTTCTTTTAATCTCTAAACTTTCAGGACATAAAAGAGTTTCTACAACTGAGAGATATTTGCAGTTTATCCAAGGAAAGACTTCTGAAGGTAAGATTACTTTAGACGAACTATAATACTAATATGACTTCACCAGATAGACGAGGTTTACAACCTGATTATAGTTACGATGAATACCGTCAAAGAAGAGCTTCGTTTGAGGAACAAGGCTTGTCATATAAAACTCTAAATACTGTACATAAGAGATTCGGCTTTAGAGGTGTTATAGAACTAGATCAGATTTCAGATGCAGCTCTTTTAAAAGCACGAGGTATTGGAAGAAAGACTCTTGCTGAAATAAGACAAGTCGCTCCTTACAGAGATATAACTTCAGAAACTCAGCAATCAGTAAATAGTTAAAGCGTCATTAGAAGCTTATTATATTCCTTGTTTACTTCTAGATCCTTAAACCCTAGCTTTCTATAGAGTTTGACTGCGGGTTCGTTTTCAGGGGAAACTGCGAGCCAGATTTTTTTGTGGGGGTGGGATTTGTATTCTTCCGAGTTTTCAAAATCTGCCATAACTTCTTCGGTGAATGGTAAAGCTAAGCCTTTGCCGCGGGCTTCCCCATATAGTCTTATTGCGAAAGAGATTCCATATTCTGAGGGGTTTTCTTTGTTTGAATATAGATCCAGGTCATGGAACCAGATTATTCCTAAAAGATTATCTTCTTCATCCGTTAGTGAGTAATAGGCCAATATCTCTTTGGAGAATTCATTAAAACTTGCTTCATCTTTAAATCGTTTGGGGTCGGAGGTGAATTTTAAACCTTCATCAGTTGCTGCATATTCAATAAGTTGAGAGATTTGTTTTTCTGAGAGGCCTTTTTTAATTGCGTAGGGGGTTAGATTTTGATCTTCCATAAGTTATCAATTAAGACAATGCTGTGCGCGGAATATGATCTTTCAGATCATTTCCTCGCACCTTCGGTGCGCGGAATAGGACTCGAACCTATGACCAATTGTGTATAAGACAACCGCTCTACCAACTGAGCTATCCGCGCATTTGCTTGTAAGACAACTAATCAATAGTTGAGCTATCCGCGCTTGAGGGCAATTATATCAGAGCCTGGCGCGTTCAGAAATAGTGGCTTCAACTGTGGTACGGTCACGGCCATATGTGAGCCTGGATAGTTCGCGAATTGCTTTGCCAACTTCGGGGCGGCGCATTTTTTGCCAGTCATCCCATGAAGGGAAAGTAGTGTCTACAGAGAAAGGGTGAACCGGTTCTCCTTCAACTTGGGTTTTAACATAAATATGACGGGCTTCGATATTGACTAGATCCTGCTCATTAAAGGTAGGGGCAAATTCGTGCTGGAGGAAATTAGCATCTGTAACACCAACTCTAAAAGCAACCACTGTACCAACGTTTCCAAAGACAGCGTTCTTTAATTCTTCACCGATTTGGCCAATGAATTGATTGGCGACTGTTAAATTAAGCTTATACTTTCGGGCTTCGGCTAAGATTTCGCCGAAGGTGTCAGTTGCAAAGTTTTGGAACTCGTCAACATAAAGGAAGAAGTCACGGCGCTGGTCGATAGGGATATTAGTTCTGGACATAGCTGCTGCCAGAATTTTTGGAACCAAAACCAATCCTAAGAAGTTTGAGTATTCATCGCCGATTTTTCCTTTAGAAAGATTAACGATCAGGATTTTCCCGGTGTCCATAACCTCACGAAGATTGAAGGAGGAAACAGATTGGCCGATGATATTTCTCATCATCATGTTGGTAACGAATCGACCGAATTTGGAAACGTTGTAATCGAGAATTTCGGACTTGTGGAATTCAGCGGTTTGGGCGATTTGGTCAGTCCAATATCTTCTGACAACCGGATCCTGAACATACGGCAAGAGTTCTTTGACGAATTCAGGATCAGTCATGACACGGACGACTTCAAGGAAGGTATTTCCCGGCTTTCCCATACAAGTAAGCATGGCATTTCTAACATTATGCTCAAATCGGGGTCCGATAATACCAGTTTTATGAGGGTCGTAAAGTTTATACATAAGACCAATGATGGACGCAACGACGAAGTGTTTTTGTTCTTCGCTTGAGGCTTCAAGCATGTTTAGGCCAAATGGCCGATCGGAATCTGAGGGATCGAAATAGATAACATCCTGGGCGCGGTTAGGTGGAATACGTTCAAGCATTTCTTCAGCTGCGTCTCCGTGCGGATCAATAAAACAAAGTCCTCGTCCGGCATATATGTCTTGAATCATAAGCGACTTCAAGAGCTCAGTTTTTCCGGTACCTGTTCTTCCAATAATATACATATGGCGTTGGCGGTCAAAGTCGGAGATGAAAACTGGCCTCTCCTGTCCCCTAAATTTGGATTTACCAATATATAAGCCTTTGGTAGGAATTTTTTCGGGAGGAGGAGCTGATTTGGCTGGAAGCCATTGGATATGCGGTGTTTCTACTTGCTTGTTGGGTAAATGGAAAAGTGAGGCAATTTCGTCGGCTGATAATACTGGTAATTTATCGAATCTAGGTAAATATCTATAAACGAAATCACGGATAAAACCTTTTTGAGAAGGGATTTTTGCGCCTGAGAAACCATTGTAGGGACCATTAAATTGCTCGAAAGCGGCTTTGATATTTCCAAGATGGGCTTTAGCGGACTCTTCCGAGGTTGAAGAGGTGACAATTCTGACAACTGCAGAAAAGCCTGGGCGCGTAATTTTACCTTCAACAGCTTCGAGCTGTTTTTGATCGGGCGGGGCTTTAGGTTTATCACCATCACCAGGATCGCGTTCTTTTTTAAGAAATTTTTTGCCAGCAGTTTTGAACTTATCGTCAGCAGGAGCAAGGAGAATCTGAATAACAGCTCCTTCGCCAGGCTGCATTTTACCTAAGGCGGAGGTTAGTCCTGATAAAGGATCTGTTGGTAATTCTTTATAAGTTTTGATTGGGAAATAGTCAGCTGATTTTAGTTTATAGGCAGTGTAAGCGACCTTTCCGGATTCAGAAAAAATATTATACTCAGGAACTTCTTTAA
>CXWK01086788.1_pt1 | contig 36817 bp, 49 predicted proteins | sample 590851 | NCBI WGS metagenome assembly CXWK01 (sample SAMEA3498364, study PRJEB10139) | wastewater metagenome | biome: wastewater treatment plant; material: activated sludge | place: Denmark | collected 2014-08-01
AGCAGTGTCAGGTATGGGATTAAACGTCGTCTCACAAGATAAAGATCAAGATGTTTTAGAGATGATTACTGGAGAAAAAGCTAAGTTCTTTAGTTTAAATGCATGGGCAGTGAGTGAAGAAGGATATTACAATCTTATTCAACTATCCTCGTTAGGATATGATTCGTCTGAAGAAATCAACGGTAGAAACATTCCAGCTCTTACTTTACAACAAGTTAAAGATCATAAAGGTGGTTTAGTTTTCGGTACTGCAGATATCAACGGTCCAATTGGTCAAGCTATTCAGGCTGGTGATAAAGAGTTAGGTGAAGAAAGATATCAACAACTTGTAGCAGAACTAGGTGAAGTATATGTAGAGTTCAACCCAATTGATATTGTCCAAATATGGGATACAAAAATTGGTTTTAGAAACATTAAAACAAATGATCTTATTCCAGATGGTAACTTAAATAAAGCATACAATCAATTCCTTATGGAATTAGTTGATAAGCATAATACTAAATGTATTCCAGTATCTGGTGCTTGTTATATTGAACAAGAAGATAAAGTAGTTCAAGATTGTCTATCTAAGAATGCCCATGCAGATGGTAAGCATTTTCAAGAAGAATATATTATTAAGAAAACGGAGCAAATCTTTAAAGAGTTAAAAGTTCATTTAGGTGATTGGCTTACAGAAGATAAGTATCTAGGTTGGATTAATAATACTCTTTCTATTGTAGAGAAAGCTAAAGATATTAAGATAGAATTCGAATTTCACCTTCCAAAGATAGAAATCCCACAATATATTAAAGATAAGACTGATGATTATGATATGCAGACTTATTATTACACTATGGATAGAATTAAATTTCATGGAAGATGGAATGATAAACCAGAATATATAGCTCGCTTTAAGAGAGAATTAGATGTAATCATGAAGAACAAAACTATGAACTTCTTGCCCTACTTCTTAATATATGAAGATGTATCTACATTCTCAAGAGATGCAGGGTTCTTACAAAGTATTGGAAGAGGTTCAGCTGGTGGATGTTTAATGTCTTATTATCTTAAAATTATTCATGTTGATCCAGTTGCAACTAAACTTCCATTTGAGAGATTCTTATCTCATGCTCGTATTAATGCAGGATCATGGCCAGATATCGATATGGATATTTCTAGAACTGCTAGACCTATTGTTATGAAATATCTACAAGATAAATATCAACATGGGTTTGCTCAAATCTCTACGTTCTCAACAATGAAGACAAAGAACGCAATTAAAGATGCTATGGCAGCGATTTATCAACGTAATCGTAATGATTTTGAAATCAAAAAGTTATGCGAGTCTATTCCTGATTCTCCACAAGGTGTTGAAGAGAAAGACTTTCTATACGGATATACAGATAAAGAAGGTGAAGTTCATAGAGGTCATTTTGAAGATAACCAAATGCTACAGAACTTCTTTGCTAGTTATCCAGAAGTTAAAGACTTAGTTGATAGACTTCTAGGTATTGTTCGTGGTTGGTCTAGACATGCTTCTGCATTCGTTATCTCTACAATTAATCTTAGAGATGGACGTGTTCCAACTCTTCGTATGTTCGACAATGGTATGGAACAATACATAAATGTTGCTCAATATAATGCAGATATGTGTGGTAAAAGTGGCCTAGTTAAGGCTGACTTACTTGGTCTTAATACTATGGCAATGGTTACAGATTGTGTAAATCTTCTTAAAGGAACGATTAACTATCTAGAAGAAGATGCTAATGGTGTGGCATTAATATATCGTTTACCAGAAGAATCCGGAGTATATACAGATTTTTATAATCAGAAAACCGATTCTTCATTTCAATTCAATACATATACAGTTAAAACAGCAGTTCCTCAATTTATGCCAACAGAACGAGAGCATTTATCAATTATGACTGCTCTACTTCGACCTGGTGCTATGGATGCGATTGTTGAAGATAATATCTCAGCAACACAATGGTATATGGATGTTAGAATGGGCAAGAGACAACCTAAGTATATTCATCAAGATCTAGAACCAATTTTAAATGAAACTTATGGAATTATCGTATATCAAGAGCAAGTTATGGCTATCTTGGTTGATATTTGTGGATATACATTGGAAGAAACAGATCGAATAAGAGATGCAATTGCTAAGAAAAAACATGAAGTTATGATGGCTGCTTTTACAAGAATTAGGGAAGCAACATCTTTAAGAGGTTGGTCTAAAGAACAACAAGATAGTTTATGTAGTACAATTCAAGCTTTCTCAAGGTACTCGTTTAACAGAAGTCATAGTTATTGTTACGGTGAACTTGGCTATATCACTATGTACTTAAAGCACTTTCATCCTCTTGAATGGTGGGCATCAGTTTTAAATAATGAAGGTAAAGAAGATAAGGTTAGAGTATTCATGTCTTTATTAGGTGATATTATTCAACCACCTTCCATGAAAAAACCTGCTGACTTATATGTTGTAGACAGTGGTCATATTATTGCACCAATCTCAGCAATTAAAAGGGTTGGTCCAGCTTCAGTTGTAGAACTTGTTAAGAAAGGACCATTTGCATCATTAGAAGATTATGTAAAAAGAGTTGATCATAGTAAAGTAAACAAGGGTGTTATTGAAGCTCTTGTTAAAGGTAGAGCAACAGATTCTTTCTATGATAAATCTATTGCTAAATATGCAGACAGAAAAAATGATTTCTTAGAGAGATATAATAAACTAAGAGGTGGAAAAGTGTCTTGGAACGAAGATGTTCAGACAGCTGATCCTATGCAGATATTCTTTATGGAAAAAGAATTTAATAAAACGTTTAATAAGAATCTTCTTTCTGAACCAGAAATTAGAAATATGATATTAAACAAGTGGCCACAACTAGTATCTACTGGTCGTAAAGGAATACCTTTCACATTAAATAAGACACCAGTTGTCAGTAATTTAAAAATTGCAGAAGGTTTATTGGCGCAAGAACATGAAGGCGAAATTGGTATGATTATGTTATATACTGGTTCTAATATTAAGAAAGGTATATCTAAGAGAAGCGGAAATCCGTATGCATTCCTTAATATTAGTTTATCTGATGGATACAATGAAGCAGAGAGTGTAGACTGGAAAAAGACTAAACCTCTTCGCTTTAGAGAGAATAGCATTGTTTACATTAAAGGGACTTTAAGAAAAGGTTTTAAAACCGCGGTAAGTATAAATCTAAGAGAAATAGAAAATATTGAATAGGAGAAAATATGTCCACGTTTAAAAGAGTAGATGTAGCACCAGAAAAGCTAGAGAAAAATGAAATGGTTATTGTAAAACCTAATTATCAAGAAGAGATTGATGCTACAAGAGGTAGAAGAGGTACAGGTAAAAGAACTACAGCATCTTCATTAAGAGATCTTTTTATGGCTATTACTAACAAGTATGATCCAGAAATAAATCCATATAAACTTAAACTTTCTAAATATGATGGTATTGCTATTGAAAATGATGATGATCTTAGAGAAGTAATTTCACGCATTATCTCAGACAATGATCTTCCTGTCGTAGAGAAAGTAATTGAGTTTCATATAAAGAATCGTAACCCTAAAATCAACTTTATTTACTATGTAAGTAGCGACTTATCTGGCTTAGGTGCCTTTATTAAGATGGGTTTTAATCAACAAGAAGCTGACAAAAAAGTTAAAGTTAAAGAATAAAACGTGGTATAATATATCTATGTTCAAGAGAACAGTAATAAAAACTATGGCTTAATTGCTATTTAAGGAGAATTCACATGGCTACTATTTCCATCAACATGGACTCACTAAACCCAAAATCATTCAAGAAAACAGTACGTCACAAGGTTAAAGATGGCCTAAATACGTTTCGTTTCTTACCTCCATTTGGAGAAGAATCTAATGGTTACCCATACCGTAAGTGGAATGTTATCTGGGGCTTAACTGATCCAAATTCAGGTCGAGTTAGACCATTCGCATCATCTTCAACTTATGAAGGTCAATGTCCAGTTTTCGACTACTTAGAACTCTTAAAAGTTAAGTTAGAAGCTGAAAAAGTTCAATTAATGTCTAAAGGTACATCTGAAGATGACGTTAATACTAAATTTAAAGCAGTAAATGACTTTATTTCAGGAATTAGACCTAAGACTGTATTTGCTTACAATGCAGCAGATAAATCTGGAACAGTAGGTGTTTTAGAACTTAAAACAACTGCTCATAAAGATGTTCTTAAAGTAATGAATCAATACATTAAGGATTATAATCAAGATCCAACATCTCTATGTAGTTTAGTTCAAGATTCAGGTCTTTGGATTAATATCACAAGAGAAGGTGAAGGATTTAAGACTGCATATGGTGCAGCTAAAAATCAAATCATGGTTAAAAATGAACAAGGTATTCCTCAATATCAAGATGATAGAAGTCCTTTGGCAGAAAATATTTCAGCTAACTATACTTCTCTTGCTTATGATTTGAATACTATTTATCAAAAATTAACTTATGATGAATTAAAAGAAATCTTAGTTGCTAATATCGTTCATCACGCAGAGTCTATTCCTGAGCTTCTAGTTGAAGGATTTGGATTAGGTCAAGTTACTGCACCAATCGCATCTAAACCAGTTAATACACAGTTTGTAGCTACTTCTTCTCCATCATCTGTTATTCCAGCTTCTGCACCAATCGTTAAAGGTGCTGGAGCAAGTATTAAGATCGATGCAGATGTTGATACTGACGAAGACTTGTTAAAAATGGCAGATTCACTTTTCAATTCATAATGAGGTATTAAATGGCTAACGAGTTGCAGTCTTTAGACGTAACAAAATTAGTCCATTACACTGAAAAAATTAGAGAAATCGGGGAGCTTAACAAAATGTTAGCTCCCTTATATCTTAGAGATTTTATCAATGCGATGGATTTGACAAGTAGTATGCTGTCTAAAGCAACAAAATCAAATCTAGATGCTAAATCTGCTTTGGAAAGAGTGAAAGCTATTGCTTATCTAGACAAATCAGAAGAGTATTGTAGACAAAAAGGTATAAAGATGTCAAACGGAATCAGAGAGGCATATGTTGATCTCGACGAAGATGTTATTAAGGCAAAAGAATTATATTCGGCATCTGAGGCAATGTGCGTTTTCCTTAAAAACAAATATCAAGCTTTTAGATGTGCACATGACGATGTTAAGAAAATAAGTTTCAATGATGCTCAGGGAACTGGGTTTGAAGGATTCTAAGGAGAAAATATGAGTAAGGAAGTAAGTAAATGGATGAGCAAATTGGAGGATGACTTTGCAAAAGTCGCCACTAAAATGCCTAAGCCATCGGAGAATGTAATTACCATTGCATCACCCAGTTTCAATTGGATGGTAGGCAACGGAGGTCTAACAGAAGGTAAAGCTATTTGTTTCTTTGGACCAGAGAGTTCAGGTAAATCGCTACTATGTCAATTGGTATTAATTGAATTACAGAAAAAGCATCCAGAATCAATCCAAGTTTTGATCGATGCAGAATTCTCTTTCAACCCTACATGGTTTGAAAAACTTGGTGGTGATCTCAGCAGACTGTTAGTAAAACAAACTAACGACCCTCTTCAAATTTTCGATTGGATTCAAAAAGATGTTCTAGAGATGCTACAAGAAGGTGCACCGATTAATGGTCTAATGATCGATTCTGTTAAATCTATTCGATACCCTGGAGATATTAAGGCTAAATCTACAGATCTTTCTATGGGTGGTTCTGGTGCTAAATATTTAGGACCAGCACTAAAAGGACTTCTTCCTGTTATTAGAAATTATAACATTACAACTCTTCTTGTTCAACAAGTATATGAAGAGATGGATGCCTATAAGAAGATGAACAATCCATATATCGTGCCAGATGGACGTTCTTTAAAGCACTTTTGTGATTATATGCTTCAAGTTGATAGAATTGATTCTAAAGCAGGACGTATTGAAGAAGGTGAAACTATGGTTGGTGGAGCTAATCAAGTTGGACATAAAGTTCGTGTAAAAGGTAAGAAGAATAGAGTTGGTGCACCATATAGAGTTGCTGAGTTCTCTCTTCGTTATGATACTGGTATTGTTGATACAGAAAATGAAATATATGATTTAGCTAAAAGTATGGGAATCATCTATCATCCAATCTCTGCAACAACAGGTAAACCAAACACAATGATGTGGGCTTTTAAAGATTATCCAGCCATAAAAGGTGAAGCAAACATGAAGCAATTCATTACTGCTGATCAGAAAGTTTTAAAAGAAACTTATGATGCATGTCTAAGTGCTGATGATAATATGGTTGCTAATAGAAATAAAACGGTTGATGTTGCTAATATTGATATAGAAGTTGAAGAGGACATCTAATGACCGTAATGGACGAAGTTAATGCAATAGTCGATAGAATTATGAAGTCAGGCATGGAAATGTCTGACTTTATTATATTAGGCACAACTAAAATGCAAGAACTCCAATACGAATTCCTTAGCAAATATAGACACTATGGTTCTGGTGCAGGCATTGGTGGTATGCAAATATATCAATATCATACTGCTATAGGTATGTTAACTATAAGAGTGAACCCGGATCTACCTGTAGATCATGTTTCAGTCGGTAGAATAACCTTAAATGATTTTATCATAGAGGATATACTATTAGATGATGAAGACTATAATAATATTGATAATTCTAATTGAAACACTCTTTCTAGGTTTTTACCTAGGTCAAACTAATTATCTTAAAAAACAAATTAAAAAACAAGATAAGTGCATATCTCATGTCTTAGAAAAAGATATAAACCTACAAGAGTTTTATGGTCAAAAAATAGAGTTTAATTCTATTTTTATCCATGCGGAAGCTGCTGTAGCTTTAAGATATCAAAACTGTATGTTCGGGAGAGATGATGAGTAAGATACTTTTTTTAGGCGATCCACATTTAAAAATAACTAATTTTGAACAATCAGTTGCTTTTCTAAAATGGTCAGAAGAAATGGCAGATTTATATAAGCCAGATATTGTGTGCAACTTAGGTGATTGCTTTGACACTCATGCTGTTGCAAGAACTGAGTTATTAAAAGAATTCAATGACCATGTAATAAGACTTACATCTAAAGGATTTAAGTATTGGTATGTATTAGGTAATCATGATCAATATAAACCAAAAGATGCTAAATATCATGCATTACAGTGTTTTAATATCAATAATTTTACAATTTTTGATAAAACTACTGAATTAGAGGGAATAACAATAGTTCCCTATGTTGCAAAGTACGAGGACTTTCCTCTACAAACACAACCGATATGTATTACTCATAATACATTTATAGGAGCTGATTATGGATTCAAGAGAGAAGATTGCGGTGTTAATGCTGACAAGGTTTCTGCAGACATTATCATATCTGGGCATATCCACAGAAGACAAACTTTCGGTAAAGTCAACTATCCCGGGACGCCCTTTGCTTGTTCCGCCAATGATGTGGATCAGACTAAGGGAATATTGCTGTTCAACACTGAAAACTACGAACAAACCTTCATAGAGAGTCCTTTTATGAGATGGAGGAGTGTGGAGTTTGAGGTTACAGCAAGTAATCCAATTCAAAACCTACATGAACTCCTAAAAGTAGAGTTAAATACTACAGATAAGTGGATAGTAAAAGCATCCGGCCCAAAGGTTGAGCTCATGGCCTACTTTAAATCTAAGATATTTCTTGATTTAATAAAAGACAAGAAAATTGTCACGAAGGCTACCCCTACGGATAAGAATAAGCAAAAAGTGCAAATAAAAGCTACATCAATTGAAGACATTATGTCAGAGTATGTTGATAAGATATATGATGGTAGTTTAGATAAGCAGCTAATTTTGCGTAAGATAAATGACATAATAACAAATACAAGGTAAAAGCTGGTATAATACAGGTGAGGTATTAGTATGATTTTTATTGACCATCACAAATGGCTAGTTGAAAATAATCTTTTGACTGAAGAAATGAAGAACAATATTGGCATGTTAGCTTATTGTTTAATAGAGGATACGATAGATGCCTCTACTAATATAGATTTTGATAGTAAGAGTATATCTTATAGACTTATAATACCAGATGAACTTTATCGTAACCTGTTGTTATTAGAGACATATAAGAATAAGAAAGAACTAGGATTCTTTGAAAGAAGAAGACTTAAGAGGTTTTTACTTAAAAAGAAAGAAAATGATGAAAGTGGTTTAGGATATGAATTAGAAGAGATAGCAAATAAGTTTATTAAAGCTTATTTTAACAATGAATGGAGAGCAAGGGTTGAATTTAAAAGCTTAAAAGATTATGATGGCACAAAAGATCTATGGTTACATGAGAAGAACAATAAACGAACTGACTGAAGATGAAGATTTAAGACAGGAGTTATGGCTCTATTTATTAGAGGGTAATTCTGTTTTTACACTTGTAGATCACTTTCATAAAATTTCACTTGAAAATTTAATTAGAACGGAGTAATGGTATGGTTCTTAAAAGAGCTTTAAATGAAGACGAAAGATTTGGATTAACTCAACAAGAGATTGATGTAGCTGAAAAATATCTTAGAAAGCATAAAACGGCTGGAGCTATTTCTCAAGTTGAATCTGTTAAGGTATACGAATTATATATTATTGGATGTTCTTTTGCAGAAATCCAACATCAATTTCCTCAATATGAAATGGGTCAAATTGTACTAACTGCTGCTATGCAAAGATGGGCTTCAGATAGAGAAAGAATGCACTCGACTCTTAGAGATAGAGTTAAAGCTAAAGTTGTTAAGAGTGTAATCGAACAAACAGATTTTCTTACTGCTATGTTAAGTGTCGCATCTGCTGAACACTTAAAACAAATGAGAGATTATATCCTCGATCCAGCATCACCGCTTCCAAGTTTAAGAATTACATCTATTAAAGATTATAAAGAAATTACAGAGACATTGGCAAAGATAGTTCAAGGTGCAACACCTAATGCTAAAGATAATAAGATGTCACCTATGTTTGATGCCCTAGCACCAAAAGAGCCTAAAAAAGTAGAAGCACAACCAAAAGAAGTAGAGTTAGATTTAGATGCCCTTCTTAGACAAGAAGAGGATAAATAATGAGTAAAAAGAAGTTAACTGGCTTAGATGCACTTTCTTTAGAACAACGTAAGAAATTGTTCTTTAAGAAATGTCAGACAAGAGAAGAACTTTCTAAGTTTATTCAATTATTTTTTGGTCTTTATCTTCCAGATTGTACTGTCTCTAGATTTGCTGATACGAATCCATTAGAGATCATTTGGCAGGTTTATGACATATGTGTCAATAAGAATAATCCAGAACATATAGAAGAATTATTATATGTTGCTGGTCGAGGATCTGGAAAGACTCTTGGTATGGCGATTGCAGAGCTATTGATAATGTTACATGATGGTAGAGATATCTGTCATGTTGGTGCAGTATTAGCACAGGCTAAACGATGTTATGAATATCAAACAAAATTTATGCTATCTCCCAGAATTCGTTCAATTATTGAAGACAAAACGATTGCTCAAGAAGATAGAGTATTACAAAAATTAAACATGGAAAAATCTACGTTTAACATAGATGGAGAACTAGTAACAATAGAAGTTCTTCCTTGTACTTTAAAAGCATGTAATGGTCCTCACGTTCCATTAGTTGTAACAGATGAGATCGACACTGTTACCGGAGAAGGATTAAAGGCATTTAAAGAAATTGCAGGTATGCTCGATTCAAAGGGTAGTAAGATTGCCTTAAGAGTAGGAATATCTACACGTAAATCTAGATATGGTCTAATGAATAGAATGATTGAAGAAGCTGAACAAGCTGGTCGTCACGTTCGTAAGTGGACAGCATTTGAATTTACAGCAAGATGCCCTGATTCTAGAAGTGGTACAAAACCAACAGTTTCATATCATATTTTAGATAATATGGAAGTAATAGATGAAGCTACTTTTAAATTAAAAGATGCTAAAAAGGCAAAAGAATATGTTCAACATATGATGCCTGGTGAAAAATGCTTAACTTGTCCCGCTGCTGCAATCTGTCTAGGTGATGCAAAGAAGCAACAATCGAAATCATGGATGCTAAAACCGATCGGGGAACTAATACAGAAAGTCAGATCAGAGAGTACAGATTGGGCATTAGCTCAGCTTATGAATCTCAAGCCTTCAGTTGAAGGTATTATTTATAAAGAGTTTGAAGAAAAATTACACGTTAACACTTGGAATCAAATGTGGTTTAAACTTACTGGAGTTGAATTTCCAGGTGAGTGTACACATGATTTGTTTGTTAAGAAATGTCATTCTATGAATCTTAACTGCTATGCCGGAGTCGACTGGGGATGGAGTAATCCAAATACTGTTGTTTATTTCTTTATAGATAAGAGAGATCAAGTCTTTATTGTAAGAGCAGATGGTATGACATATGTTTCTCAGCCAGAATGGGTGCATCATCTTAAAACAAGATGGCATAGTATGTATAGATGCCAACTCTACTTTCCCGATATCGCCGATCAAGGTGCGGTAACTGAAATGAGAAAAGCAGGATTACCAACGGCATCTGAAAATGATAAATCGATCAATACCGGTACTCAAGTTATAAAGAAGCTGTTAAGAGTTCCAGGCACTATGGATACAAGAATGCATCTTGCAAAAGAGACGTGTGGTCCTCTAATTGAAGAGTTCCTAACATATCACTTTAAGACTGCAGCAGATGGAACAATTACAGAGATGCCAGATACTGAATATGATCACTGGCTAGATGCTCTTAGATATCCACTTACTATGTTACTCGGTAAATCTACTCTATTAATGGGTGGTGGATTAGAATTAGATGATAAGAAAATAGTAGATAATTCTGGTAGTTTCTATAAAACACCTACTCCACAAGAGTATGCAGAAACTAACGGATTAAGATTCAACTCAGAGGTTGATACATCTAATATAGGTAAGATAGGAAAGCAATCGGATATAGATCCGGATGGCGATGAGTGGAGCGGCGGAGGTGGTTTCCTCTGGAGCTTGTAAGAACAATATAAATAGTATAATGAAGGGGATGGAGATATAATATGGGTTTATTTGATAATTTGTTTAAAAATACAAAAGAAGATATTGATGACTTGCTTGTTAAAGGAGCAGGAGCAGACCCTGATGCTGTACCTGAAATAGAGGTTAATCAACCTCGTCCAGGTGAAGTCGGAGAAGAAGATATTGGTCGTAAGGCAATAATCACTGATCCATTTTTTGCTCAACAAAGCTCACAAACACTATATAGAAACAAAGTTTCAAGACTTTCTAATAGAACTCTTAAAGACGTTTCTTTGCGTGACTGGCTTGTATCTGCTATTATTCAAAACAGAACAGACACTTTAATTAGATTTTCTAGACCACAGATTAAAAAGTTTGATATGGGTTTTAGAATTGTTAAAAGAGATGAGCATGAAGAGTATACAGATGCTGATCATCAAGAAATAAATAATCTTCAAGCTTTTATTTATAACTGTGGTAGACTTGATAACACTCCATCTGATGACAAAATGTTATTTGGTGAGTTTATTAAACTTACAGTTAGAGATGCATTAACTTTTGGACATATTGGTGTTGAAAAAGTTAAAACAAGAAAAGGTTCCCTACATAGATTTAGACCACTTCCAGCTGAAAATCTTTATATCATTAATAGAAGTATGAGTAAAGAACAAGTTGAAGGCAATATGGAAGCCGTTAAAAATCTACAAAAACCTAGTTCAAACAATGATCCACTATTGGGTCAAACTACCCATGAACACCCAATTGAATATTATAAGTATATTCAAGTTGCTTTTGATCAGAGACCTCTTGCTGTGTTTGGTGATGAAGATCTAATCTTCAAATTATTTAATCCTCAGAACTTTGCAGATAGTAATGGATATGCTTATTCACCTTTGGAATTGGCTATTCTTAATATTACAAATCACATGAATACTGAGACATATAACTCTAACTTCTTTACACATGGACAAGCCGCTAAAGGTGTTCTACATTTAAAAGGTACTGTTACTCAATCTCAACTTACTGCTTTCCGTAGACAATTCTATAACTTAATCAATGGTGCTCAAAATGCTTGGAGAACTCCAATCGTTGCGGGTCTTGATGATGTTCAATGGGTTCCAATGGCTGGTGGTTCTAAAGAAATGGAATATTTGAACTACAATATGCACTTAATGCGTGCCATCTGTACTCAATTTCAAATTGACCCATTAGAGCTTGGTCTCGATCTTCTTGTTACTGGTGGTAAAGCAATGAACCAACAGTCTGGAGAATCTAAGATTGAATTCTCAAGAGAAAGAGGTCTTTACCCTATTCTAATGTTCTTAGAAGATTTAGTTAATAGAGATATCATTCCAGCTATTGATCCAGAGTATGCAAGTAAATATAGATTTCAATTTGAAGGATACACAGACGAAACTCCTCAGACAGAAGTGGCACTGCTACAAGCTGAAATGACAGTTAATAAAACTATGAATGATTTATTGACTGCTGCTCGTAAACCTAAGATTAAACACGCCGTTGGCGATCTTCCTATGAACCAAGCTTTTTGGGCAGTGGTTGAGAAGAACATGACACGTGGTGAAATTAGAGAAGAATTCTTTGCCGATAAAGGTGCTTCTAAGAAACCAGAACTTCAATACATTCCTGGTGATCCAATGTTCTTACAGTGGCAAACTATGTTAATGCAAATGGAGCAACAAAAACAAGCTCAACAAATGCAAGCTCAACAAGGTGAAGTTGAAAGTCAACAAGGACAAGTTGAGCAACAACAGAAGCAACAAGAAGCTGAGCATAAACAAAAAATGGAAGAAGCAAAGCACTTACGAGAACAAGAGAAACATGAAGCAGAGATGGCCCAACTTAGAGGTCAAGCTGCTTTTAATGCCACACAACACGCTAAAAAATCTTAATAAATGGGTCCACTTCGGTGGACCTTTTTCATTTTATCTTACGTATAATCATTATGTAAATATCTAATTAGAATTCTGGAGTAATAATGGCTTTTATAATTTTAGAGGGTTTAGATCGCTCTGGTAAATCAACTATAGCAGAACATTATAAAAAATTAGGCTATAAAATTATTCACATGTCTGCACCAGATAAGAAGTATTTCCAACCAGGGTACAATGGAGAGTCATATCTAGAAGAAATGGTTTCTCTGTATACTAAACACGCGGGAAGTAACGTGTTGTTTGATCGTTCGGTTTGGGGTGAATTAATCTGGCCAAATGTTTATGGTCGTCAAGCTATGCTAAGTGAAGAAGACTTAGACTATTTAGCTGGAATAGAAAGAAATAATGATGTTGAAAGAATATTAATGTATGATGCTAATATCGATGCCCATTGGCAAAGATGTGTTGACAATAAAGAACCACTAACTAGACAACAATTTGGAAGAGCTAATATTTTTTATGAGAGGTTAGTAAAAGACTATGGATTCACAAAAAAGCAACTTTCAGACTTTCCAGGATTTGAGCATATTAGGTCCGGACGAGATGAGTCAAGAACAAGTAAAGATATTCTATCCGATGAAAGAGAGTTATCAAAATCTAATGGAAACTCTGATGCTACTTGGAGCAGTACGACGACAACCCTCGTGGGAGAAGATATCAGTTTACGCCCTGTCCCAAGAGCATCTAGCGATGTGGGAAGTATCGAAGATAAACTCGAAAGAGCTAACGCTATCAGATCATTGTTGCAAGGACAGATCCTTAAGAAAAAGGGTGGATCTTATGATGACCTTGAGCTTATTCTACGGGAATTCCTTCAGCAAGAATTGGATAAACTCTTTACGCCACAGAGAGGAAATCAGGAACTTACGGACGAAGAGATTAGTGTACTCAAACTTTACGTTAAAAGAATAAAAGAAAAAATGGGATAATTCCAGGAGGAAAAAATGAACTTAAAAGGACAAAGACAAGTGAAAGCCAAAGGTAGTAAAGATGAAATTCGTGAGCTTAAAGTTGCTCTATCTAATGCAGAGATGGGAACTCGTGTTTCTCAAATGATGCTAAAGCAGGTACTTGAGCAGTTTCAAAATCTAAGAAGAGATATGGATAATACAATGGGTATTATTAACGATATTCAATATAGAACTATTGCTATGCTGGATGTTGGTAATATCAATAAAGAACAATTAGAAGCTAAGGCAGAATCGTTAAAATTAGCAGATTATAATAAAGCATCTGATCAAGAAGATATTTCTAAAAATTATGAACTTGATAATGATAATATTATTGGTGAAAAGTCAATTGTTATTATTACTTCTACAACTAATGGAGATACAGATAAGGGTATCTTTAGAAGTAAGTTTAATATGGAAGAGTGTAAGACAGAATCTTTAAGAGAGAAACTCTTAGGAGCTAAAGTCGGTGACGTTGTTGAAACTGAACTAGGCGGAGATCTTCATAGTATTACAATTTTAGGTTTAAGAAAATTAAAAATAGGGGAAAACATTGGAGAAGAAAACAAAAGTAATTAATATGTTGGGTGGCAGCGGTTTAGGTAAATCTACAACTGCTGCTGGTCTTTATCATAGAATGAAAAGTGATGGATTAAACGTAGAACTCGTAAGAGAATATGTTAAAGCTTGGGCTTGGACTGGTGCTAAAGTTGGTCAATATGATCAGATTTACATCTTTGGTAAGCAAGCTAGATCTGAATATATGCTTTATGGAAAGGTAGATTATATAATTACAGATTCTCCTATACTTCTATCGCCGGTTTATGAAAAGTTCTATAATAATGGTTCTTCAATGATAGAAGAAGCTGCTATAAAGTTCTTAGAAAAAGCAGAGAATAATGGGATACAACATATTAATTTTCTCTTAGAGCGCAAGAAGAAGTTTAATCCAGAAGGTAGATACGAGACAGAAGAGCAGGCAAAGGAAGTAGACAAGAAGGTATCTGAATTCTTAGCAGATCATGGGATCCCAAGAGTTGAAGTAAGTTGTTCAGATGCTGAAAGATTAGACTTTATGATGGAATACATAAGAAATATATGAATGATATTAAATTAAAGACATTCGATTTTATATTTGCTAAACTAATATTATTAACTTTTTCTAAAAAGACAACACTAGCACTAGTATTATGTAAACCTTTTACTACAGACAAAGATGCTATGCTTAAACATAGAAGCTACATATTATGGACTTTTAATGAATGATAGAGTAATGGATCCTAGATGCCCCAGAAAGTTGGACAGTCTTCCCTGCGAATACTGTCCTCTTGCTGTCTTAAGACTTAAGGCACTTAGAAATTCACCTAATGAGTTAACCGAAGAGGAAGAAGCAAATCTTCCTGGTTGTCCATTTGCTATTCAACATCAACTTTCAAACTATTGCTTTTTTAATTACACTAAAGACTATCTTCATGACATACCAAGTGATAAAGAAGTTGCTCACATGAATAATGTTTCAGTTGAGACAGTTAAGAAGATAGAGGCAAAAGCGCTTGAAAAGATTAAACAATTAAGTATTATTAGAGATTTAGATGGTGAGAGATAGAGATACTAAAATATCTAGAAATTTAATGCACACCTTCCATAGATTTGGAATAGGTGGCGCACCTTTATATACTTATGGCTGGGGATATGACGATGGATACATTTATATATAAAATATAAAGGCTATTTAAGGATATTTCAGTATAATATTTCAATGAAGATATGTAATAAATGTAATAATCAAAAAGATTACTGTGAATTTACCACCCACCCATCTATTCCAGATGGATATTATAATCAATGTAAGCAATGCAGATTTAATGATCGTAAAGTTCGAGAATTAAAACAATTTAACCCTGATTTTTCTGGTGAAAAGATTTGTAAAAGATGTGATTTAAGTAAGTTAAAGTCAGATTTTATTACAAATAAAAGTTCAAAAGATGGATTTAATGGTTGGTGTAAAGCATGTTCGAAAGATAGTGTTATATCTAAAAAATACAATATAAATTTAAAAGAATACAATCTTTTACTTAAAAAGCAAGAATATAAGTGTGCTATATGCAAAACTATTACCCCAGGAGGACCTAGTAATGAATTTGTGGTAGATCATTGCCATTTTACTCAAAAAGTACGTGGATTACTTTGTAATCATTGTAATACGGGTCTTGGAAAATTAGGTGACACAATTGAGTCATTAGAAAGGGCTATTAATTATTTAAAGTCAAATTCTGATAAAATAGAAGATATAGGAGAAAATTGTGTCTCAAAAGAATAAACCATTAAAGATAGATATGTGTGCTGGATCTGAGCTTAAAGATACTCAAGGTGAGACCCTAAGTATAGAAGGTGCAGATATTAGTGAGTTGCAAGCTGGCAGAGGACGCTTAAATGATGACCATGGAAAAGGTTTTTTTAACTCTTTAGGCAAGATAACTGAAGCTAAAAAGATTTTTAAATCTGAAGACTGTGATAATGAAAGACATAGATATTATTGGGAAAAGATAAAAGCACCTTATATTTACGTTGCTGGCGAACTTTATAATAATGAAGATCACCCAAATGCTAAAGCTGCTGCAGCTATTTTAAGAAATATTCATAGAGAAGATGTACCTTTGAAACTCCGCGCCAGCGTAGAAGGTGGAGTTATTTCTAGAGGTATATCAGATCCAACTAGACTTGCACAGACAAAAATTCATTCAGTCGCGTTAACATTTACTCCAGCAAATAATGCAACTCTAGTAGAGCCACTAAATCTAGATAAGTCTTCACAAAATTGGGAAGCAGATCAACAACTTATAAAGTCTGTTATGCACCTTGCTGAGACAAATATCCCATCATTTAGGCATATAGAACGTCATGCTTCTGCTAACACTATAATAGAAAATATCAATAAAATTCAAGAGCTTGCTAAGACTGTTGGTCTAGAGATACATGTGTCTCCAGCCTCTCCAGAGATAATAATGAAACAAGCTGCAGCCCATAAAGTTGAGCAAAACATCAAAAAAATCAATGAGTTAATAAAGGCAATAAACCCTAAGACAGGTTTAGCAATTAAACCTATGCCAAATGCAACAAGAGAAGCACAAAGGGTAAAAGAAGCTGAAACAAAAAATCAAGCATTTGATAGATATCAACAAGGTATTGGGCAAGCTAAAGTAGAAGCACCAATGGGACCTCAAATATCTGATGCTATTAACAATGTTCCAGCTCCAAAAACAGAAACAGTACCGTTAACTAGTGGTAATGCATTTGCTCAAAAACAAGCCGATATCGCTGCTGCTGCTGAAGCAAGAAAGGCTGCAAAATTAAACCCTGCGTCTTCTACACCCGCTACACCTCAACCTCTTAAGTTTGAAGACCATGTAAGTAATGCAATGCAAGATCCAGGCTATTTAGATGCTTTACATGAAAAATTCAAAAGCAAAGGAATCGATCCTACTAAGGCACAACAAGTTATCAATAAATTAAGAACAACTGTTGCTGCTAATTCTAAACTTGCATCACATTCAAAAATAAGAGATAATTTAATTAAAGCACTAACTGCAGGGTTTGGCGGATCTGGTTCACCTATGGATTTAACAGGTGGCGGAGTATTTCAAACTGAAGCTTTAGATAGCCCTAGAAAAAGCAGTGGCATGAAATATATCACATGTGATAATTGTGGTGATGAACAAGTTCATATGAAACATCAAGTTAAGTGTCGAAAATGTCACAGAAACTTCAATTTTGACAAGCTAAAAGATCTAATCTAGCGAATCCTCTAAGTACAAGTATAATAAAGAAACAGAGCATAAGTAGTTAAGATGTGTTTAAGCTTCTTAATATGATATGATAGGTTCTGAATTTACTATTTAATAGAACGAAAGTTCAAATAAGGAGAATAACATGGCTAATCGAGTACAAATTCTAGACAAAATCGAAAGAAATTGCAAGCAATTAGGAATTGCGACTTCACGTTCTGACTCTGCAACTTTAGTTGCTGGTGGCATTACAATTACTTACGTTGATGCATCAATCCAAAGCCCAATGGGTGGAGTTTCTGATCAAGTATCACCATTCTTAGGAATTGGTATTGCTAACCCAGGGAAACTTAATTTTTCTATCAACCCAACTACTTTGATTCACTTACAAGTGTTAAGAGTTGCTTGTGGACATGCAAACAATGTAATCATTCCTCTTGGAGAACTTTCTAGTTCATCTGATATGCTTGGAATGGGCGCTTAATTAACGAACTTAACTATAAGGAGACTACTATGGATTTAAGTAATAAAGAATTAGTAAAATCTCTTACTTCGTTAATTGATGATACTCTTCAAGAAATTGAAGAAATCAAAAAATCTAAATTCGCTGCATCTGAGATCAAGATCGAAGGTCCAGGTGACGGAATTGCTGGTAAGCCAGTAAACGGTGACCTACACGCGAAAAAAGAAGACAAAGACGAAGAAGAGAAAGAAGAACACGAAGAAAGCGAAAGCAAAGAAGAAGAAAAGAAAGAAGAAGCTAAAAAAGCTGAAGATAAAGACGAAGATAAGAAAGAAGATGATGAAGATGAAGATGATAAGAAGAAAAAGAAATTTGACTTCAAAGATCTAAAGAAATCAATTGATTCTTCTGAAGAACTTATGAAATCTTATGTTGATTCTAAATTTTCTGCTTTTGAAGATAGACTTGAAAAAATGACAGCTGCTCTAGAATCAATGGCAAATGCGCCAGTTGCTAGAAAAGGTGTTCCTGCAGGAATTCAACCTCTTGCTAAGTCTACAGAGAATGAAATTCCATCACTTAATAAGTCTCAAGTTGCTGACAAGCTATTTGACCTTAAGAAATCAGGTGTTAGAGTTGATTCATCAGACGTTTTTAAAGTTGAAACAACAAAAGATAGTAACGAACTAAAACAAATTGCCGACAAATACGGTATCAAATAAGGAGAACAATTTATGAACCAAGACGCTGTAAATCAAATCGTTTCGGGATTGGAACAAGGAATTGTTTCAGTTGAGGAAGTAGAAGCACTAAACAAAGCCATCACTGCCGGTTACGGTGGAGCTGGTAAACCAACAGACCTAACTTATGGTGGTGTGTTACAAGCCGAGTCTTTAGAGTCAACTTTAAAGTCTGTAACTTTTGACATGAAAAACCTAAAAATGTGGCCTGCAATTTCTGTAGATAAAGCATACAATCTATTTGAACAATATAATCGTTTAATCGGTTACGGTTCAGATGCATCTCCTTATATCGGAGAAGGTGGAGCACCACAAGAAGCAGATTCAACATACATCAGAGATGGACAAAGAATCGTGTTCTTTGGTACAAGACGTAAAGTGTCTCACCAAATGACATTGGTTCGTACTGTTGTCGGAGATATCGTTGCTCAACAAGCTAAAGAAGGAACTATGGATCTTCTTAAGAATGTTGAACGTGAAATGTATTGGGGTCACTCTCACTTCGCTAACGTGTCAACTGGTCTTCAAAATGGAGCCCTTTCTGACCTTCCAGCTAACTCAATCGCTATGAACGGATTGTTACAACAATTAGTTAAAGGTGATGACGATGCTCAACAAAAATCAAAAGACTTCGAAGGATACGGAGAAGTTCGTTCAATCGTTAAAGATTTGGACGGTGCAGTTCTTACTCAAGATGATTTAGAAGATCTAGCAGTTATTGCTCTAGAAAACTTTGGATCGCCTTCTGAACTTCACGTAGAGCCTCTTGCTCTTTCTAGTTTTATTAAGCAATTTTATCCACAATTCAGATCTGCTCCTGGTATGTCTGGACAAACTGTTGGTTACGATGTAAACAAGATGGTAACATCTGCTGGTACAATCGATTTCAAACCAAACTTGTTCTTACGTCCACGTGGAAGAACTAGAGCTGTTGGTATTACTGGTGCTCCGGCATTAGGTGCAGCTGCTGCTGTAGTATCTAACGTTGCTGCTATCGCAGGAACAAAAGGTCTTTCTGCTGGTGTTTATCAATATAAGTTAACTTTTGTTAACGATTTTGGTGAATCATCTCCAATCCAAGCTACTGCTGCTGTTGCTGCTGTTGCTGGAGAATGTGCTTCAATCGCTCTTGCTAACATTCCTTCTGGAACTAAGCATATTAAAGTATACCGTTCAGCTCCAGGTGGTGCTGTTGGATCTGAAACGTTCATTGGTAACTACAAGCCAAATGCTACTATCGTTGATTCTAACGCAAAAGAACCAGGACTTGGAGAAGCATTCTTACTAGATATGTCTGCAGAATGTATGAGATTCAAGCAACTAGCTCCATTGAGCAAAATTAATTTTGCAATCGTTACGACTGCTCTTGAATTTGCGATCGTGTTGTATGGGGCCCTATTTATTTACACTCCGAGATTTAATTGTGTATTTGGTAACATGGGTAAATAATCTCTAAGTAATTGAATTTATTCAAAAACTAGGCCAGCTTCTGCTGGCCTTTTTATTTTTCTGCTTAAACTTACTAGTATAAAAACAAATAAGGTATAATATAAACATAGGAGAGATTTTATGTTTAATAGACAAAGAACTTTAGAAGAATACGGTTACGATCTAGACTTATCTATCAGAAGAAGAACTCAAGCAGAGTTTGAAGCATGTGGTAATAAAAATAAAAAAGAACTAATGGTTATAGACAACTGCCCCTCTTGCAATAAAGAGAGAAGGATTAAACTTAGGGCATCTAAGAAAAATGAAATTTGTCCAAAATGTTTTCATAATCTTCCCTCAACTATACTAGCTAAGCAAAATCAAAATCCAGTTAAATCAGAAAAAACTAGACAAAGGATGAAGGACAATCATTGGGTAACAAAAGGTATGAGTAGTCCATTTAAGGGGTGTTTGCAAACAGAAGAAGCAAAAGAATTATCTAGAAAAGCTGCAATTAATCAAATGAACTCCTATACTGAAGAAGAAAAATTAAATAGAAATATTAAAGGTTCTTGCACTCAACAAGGTATTTCAATTGAAGATTTTAAAGGTTTTGTAACTCCAGAAAATACTAAAATAAGACAGTCACCAGAAGGTAAAGCGTGGATATTAGATATATTACAAAAATCTAATTTTACCTGCGATAAATGTAAAGAAAGAGGTGGAAGTTTAGTCGCTCATCATCTAAATGCATTTAGTTCATTTCCAGAACAAAGATTTGATCCTGAAAATGGTATCTGTTTGTGTCAAGAGTGCCACAGTGAATTTCACTCTAAATATGGTAAAGGTGACAACATTAAAGAACAGTATGAAGAATTTAAACGCGTATAATTTAAAAGAATATTATTAATGGATAAATATGATAGTAAAATCATTTAAACAAACATGGACCAAATTTAAAAATAACTTAACTGAAGAAGATTTGGACTACTTCTATAATGTCATACATGGTGGAAAAGAAATAGATAGAGTTCTGTCTTGTTCAATGAGAGATTACAACCCCACTTACAACTCACATTACTTTCCCATATGTAGATGTCACACCAATGTATTTTTTGCTCTATATCTACTAAATGACCGCAAATTAATTGGTGATTATAGTATTATAACTAATGATAACCATTCGGCAATTATAAATACTAAAACAAACATAATTTATGACCCAACATATATGGCAAATAACATAGATCTTAACAACACTGTAAAGCACTTTGAATCCAATTATGATATCTTAACATATGAAGAACATCTAGACACAATACTGAATACTTCGCATATTGACATTTAATGCCTAATAAAAATCTTAAACACGTATAATCTATTGGAGGTATATATGGAATTAAAAACAGAACAGATAAGAAAAGAGTTTAAATCACACGCATTTCCTACATTTGCACCACTCGAAAAACATCCAAATTCAATATCTGGCACAAAACAAAAATTAGATAAAATAAAAGAAAAAGGTGGATTTTTGTTTAAACGTGATGGAAAACTTTACTTCTTTAAAGAAGATGAGATCTTACTAGGAAGCCCCGATAAGATGAATAAAACATTAAAAGGCTTATGGTATGCTGTCTATTTAATACCAGAAAAATTTAGAATATAAAAGGAGTCAACACAATGAATTTTTATAGAATTATTACATTTCCATTATTTTCAATAGGTTTTTTAATTGGTCTTTTATCTAATGCTTATTGGAGTGGAAATAATAAAGGTAAAGATGTTTACTATTGTATCTATGATTTAAATAAGCAGGATAAATAGATGGATGTCATGAAGTATTTTCTAGATAGGGTGTGTCATAAAAACAGTGACTACCACTATGAAAAGTTAGATGAACTAGGTGAAATCTACCAAAAGGGAGACATACTTCCTATTGCACTAATTGAACACAATACAACTAACGGTATATACTTTTTAAGATTCAGGTTAGGATTACAATCATTTAAGGTTGCTAAACTTACTAATGAATTAACAGTAAACTACCCCGCATTAGTATTTGAAGATGATTTTCTTATACATGAAGAGTATGGCTATCTATATGGAGATGATGCTAGAAAGGCCTTCATAGAACGTATACAAAGTAATGCTAAGAAGAATAAAGAAAAAAGTAAAGACTTTGATAGAGTGATTTACGTTTCTACTGAACCCATATTCACATATGGAGATATAACATTCGGTAAAACTAAGATAGAGAATTTCTGGGAGATGAATGATGGGCTTGAATAATAAAGAAGTTGCAGAAGCTGTAGGTGAATTAGTTAGGACAGAATTGTCCTCTGAACATAATGATTTATGTCCATGTAATATTTGTTTAGCTAAAAAAGCAAACGATATTATCAACTGGCCAAAGCATTATAATATGGGTAAAGTTGAAGTAATAGAGGCAATAGAATCATGGGATTTAGATTTTAGATTGGCCAACGTAATAAAATATGTAGCCAGAGCTGGTAAAAAAGATCCAAATAAAATAAAAGAAGATTTAATGAAGGCTAAATGGTATTTAGAGCGTTTTATTGAAAAAGAATGTAATAAAAAAGATGAATAAATTCTACGTTTATAGACATATAAGATTAGACACGAATACTCCATTTTATGTAGGTAAAGGTCATACAAGGCGTGCATTTAAAAAATATGGAAGAAATGAATATTGGACTAATATTGTCAATAGATTTAATTACAAAGTAGAAATAGTACTTAATAACTTAAGTGAAGACGAAGCTTGGAAAAAAGAAAGAATGTTAATAAAATTATATAAAACTTTTAATCTATGTGAAGCTAATATTACTTTAGGTGGTGAAGGTGCTTGTGGTTTAATTACTTCTATAGCAACTAAAAATAAACTATCTAAAGCCATGAAGGGTATGTATATTGGAAAAGTTCATACTTTACAATCTAGACAAAACATGTCTTTAGGATCAATTGGTCAGTTACCACACAATAAGGGTATAAAATGCAATAATGAAATGAAGGAAAAACTATCTATCGCCCATGGCGGGAAGTTATTCAATGTTTATACAACAATTTGTATAGAAAAACCAATACCTAGATTGGGTAAATCTGGAGTTTATATTAAAGATAAGCTTGTAGGTTCATATATTAATCAAAAAGAAGCAGCTAATGCTTTACAAATAAATCAAAGTGATATTAATTTGTGCTTAAAAAATAATAATAAATCTATTAAAGGTTATTTATTTGAGTATGAAAAACTGGAGAATAAGTAATGGTTACAAAAACTAAGACAACTAAAAAGAAAGTAGCAAAAAAAGCTACCCCTAAAAAGGCGAAAGTAGTTGCCGCACCAAAGGCTGCACCTAAAGTCTTGGTATTTGACATCGAAACAGCTCCTATTATTGCTCATGTTTGGGGTTTGTGGGAAAACAATGTTGGTCTTAATCAAATCCAAGCAGATTGGCATATCTTAAGTTGGAGTGCTAAATGGCTTCACGATGGACCAGAAAAAGTAATGTATCAAGATCAGCGTGGTGTTAAGAATATTGCAGATGATTCTAAGATCTTAAAAGGTATCTGGGACTTATTAGATGAAGCTGATATTGTCATCACACAGAACGGTAAACGTTTTGATCAAAAGAAACTAAATGCAAGGTTTATCCTTAGCGGCTTTCCACCTCCAAGTAGTTTTAGACATATTGATACACAGGAAATAGCTAAAAGACATTTTGCTTTTACTAGCAATAAGTTAGCTTATATGACAGATAAACTATGTGTAAAATATAAAAAGCAAGTAAATCACGGTAAGTTTGCAGGACATGAACTTTGGACAGAATGTCTTAAAGATAACATGGAAGCTTGGAAAGAGATGGAACACTATAATAAGTATGACGTTCTATCTTTAGAAGAGCTTTATCATAAACTTATAGTATGGGATTCTCGTATCAACTTTAATGTGTATACAGATAGTCTAGATGTTGTTTGTAAATGTGGAAGTAAAGACTTCATGAAAAATGGCTTTTATTACACAAATACGTCTAAGTTCCAGAAATATCGTTGTAAAACATGTGGAAGTGAGCATAGAGATAAGAATAACCTTCTTTCTGCTGAGAAAAAAGAGTCATTAAAGAGACATGCCCACCCATCTAAATCAGAATAATTTAACCTAAACCGATGCTCCCCACATCGGTTAGACCTGGTATAATATCTCCTATAGACAAATTATAGGAGATATTTCATGGCTGCAACTAATAAAATCAGAAAACAAATCACAATGAGTATGGTAGACGTTGGTCAGGCTTTACAGTCATTGCATATAATTGGAACAGTTATAACTGCTGATATTTCAACTGGTTGGGTTGAGGTTGGTGAAAATAACGTTCTTAGAGTTGTATTGGCAGCAAATACATATTTCTCTTTTAGTAATGACAATACCGCTCCAGCTGTAACTTCTACAACAACTCCAGCAGTTATGCTACTTGCTGGCGAAAGCTATCTTATTACATCTGCTAAGTATGTAAGAGCAAGTGCAAACCCTACAAGAACTGAATTATTAGACGCTTAAGGAGCAACTATGAAGTTAGATAACTTTAAAGAATTGCTTATTAAACGGACACAAGAAGATTCAAACCTTCAACTCCTTATTAAGTATATGAGAGATGATTATCTCTTAGAACATGTTATGGAATCTTTAGAGAAGATGGCAACATCTTATTCTAAAAAGAATCCAAACCATGCTGTAATGCATTTTGGCACACATATGGATAAAGAAACAGAACCAAATATGATCCATGATGCTTTATCTCATCATGCTTCTCAGTATAAAGCTGCACTAAAAGAAGGCAAGAAAGATTTAGCTAACAAGCATATGGGTCAGATTTTTAAGATGATGCAAATGTCTAATAAACTTACAAGAAATGGACTTAATGATCACTCTGGTGGTAAATTAAATATCGAAGCAGTTGACCCTAAACCTTGGGAAAGATCTGGATACGATAAAAAAAATGAGCAAGGTAAGTTCACAACTGATACAAAAGGCTGGAGTCGTTCAGGTTCTGATTATTCTAAATGGCTTAATAGCGAACCTCATGAAGCTTATAATAAAGAGACAGATGTCCATGGACATAAAGGCGCCTATCCTTTAGAAGAGATGAAAGTAAATGGGAAATATATAGACATTGATTCTAATGCTAAAGCTGAAAAGTATACGCCACATGAATTTGATAGTCACCCTATTATGTCTCATTTTGATACTCCACCTGCAGAGCACTCTTCAGATAAACATGAACAGTATTTAAAAGCACACGAAGATTTTCAAGACAGTCCACATATAAACTCATACTTTGATAGACAAGAAGCAATGGATCCTCAAGCTACAGCTGCTCGCGGCAGTGTCAAAGCTTCGCCAGTTCATGAATTTGCTGCACCAGAAGCTGCAGTTGAACCTGTTGTCGGTAAGCAAGATGCTGCCGCTAAGCTTCAAGCTATTAAAGATAAGTTTGGAGGAAAAGCATAATGAAAGCAGAAGAACTCTTAAAAAATATATCTAGCTTATTAAAGAAGCACGAAGATTTTCTAAATAATAATCCTGAAATGTTTTACGCAATTCAAGATAGATTAGTAAAAGCATCTGATGATGAAGAAGATAGCGACTATGACTGGGCCAATATTGGTAAGGATGAGAATCAAGACGAGGGTGATGATGAATCAGGATACGGAGATGAACTATTTGACAAGATACCTTCTGATGAAAGCGAAGACGAGGACCAGCAATATATTAGAGAGAGCAACGGAGAAGATGACGGAGAAGACGACGATGCATCCCGATGGCTTAGAGAGCACGGAGGAGATACTGGAGATGAAGATCAATCAGGTTTTGACTATGATCCAGAAGCCGCAAGAGAATCAGATGACGAAGGACATACTCCTGACGCTAATGAAAATGGAGACGTACAGCAAAAGATACCGAAGACAGAAGAACCAAAACGATCTTCCGGTCGAATGGTAGATTGGAAACCTCAAGATAAATATGCTCCAGAGCACCAAAAAGCTATTGAAGCAGCAATGAAAGAAGGATATACACATAGAGAAGCAGAAAGAATGGCTGGTGCACATAAAGCTCCAAGCGATTTTTACGGTGCATTAAGAGGATCAACTAGACCATCAGAGCCTTCTGCAAAAATGTTAGAGCAATTAAAAGGTCATGCACATGGTTGGCTTAAGAATGCTGAAGCTAAAGCTGCAGAGAATGCAGAAGCAGAAGTAAACCCTGTTAAGTATGCTTCTGGTAAAGCAATAGCATCACATGATGCAGCACATAAAGATTTTGATGCAGCACATAATGAATTTCTTCAGTCTGATAGTCTTAAAGGATTAGCGGGCAGAGCTAGACATCAAGCTATTCAAAGTTGGAAAAAAGATTGGGAAGAGAAGAATCCTCAACATAAAGAAAGAGCAATTGCTGCCGCAGATACTGGGAAAGTATTTGGTGAAGCAACTAAAGCAAGAGATGAAAGAAGAAAAGAAGGCGAGCAAGCTATATTAGGTGCTGGTAAATCTTTTGGAACTGGTACTACTGGTGAATATAGTCAAGCTGCTGCTGGTGGCGACGATGAACCACTTTCTGGACAGGCAGCAGGACAAATGGTTGGCGGAGAGAAAAGTGATGATGGTGGTTATACAACTAACATTAAAACTGATCCAGCTGCTGTGTTTGCAGAAAGAAATCCAGAGTATGTTAAGCATTTACAGAGCAAACTTAATCCAGATCAACAACAAAGATTAAGTGGAATTAATGCAATTAAAATTAAGAAGGGGACACCATAATGACAGCATCACAAACACCACGCACAGGGATTTTCCCAGTATGGGCACTAGATGGTGAAGATTCAACTAATACATTTGAAAGATACTTACCTCTTCCAGATGCAGAAGGAATGAAGAATCGCTCTTTGTTTGGTATACCACTTAAGTCTCAACTTACTCAACAAGAAGTAACTAACGATACTATAACTCATTATATTAATGCTTCAATATCAGAACTTGAACATGAACTTGATTTATATATTACACCAATTGTATTTAATGAGAAGCACGATTATAATAGAAGAGATTTTTCTTGGACTTATAATTATCTTAAGCTTAATCACTCAAATATACTACATGTTAGAAAGCTAGAACTTACTTTCTCTAATAACCAAGATTCAGGATTGATTGTATATCCGAATGAATTCGTACATGTTATGCCACAAGAAGGTGTCATCCAACTAGTTCCTGCGTTTGGTACTAGTATGTCAGGATTTCAAGTGTCTGCATTTTCTGGTGCCCAATACGGTGCTTTAATGGCACTAGGAACAGGAACTTTCCCTGGTGGTATTAGAATTGAATATGAATGTGGTTTTGAAAAAGATAAAGTACCAGCAAGTATTGCTGACTTGATTGAAAATATGGCGGCTTATAAATTACTATCTAGTGTTGGACCTTTGCTGTTTCCATATAATTCAATTGGTATTAGTATAGATGGTACATCTCAAAGTGTAAGTTCACCTGGTCCACAATTTTTAGCTCAAAGATTGAAAGATTTACAGGGTATAATTGAGAAGTCTAAGGATTCTGTTAAGGGTTACTACCAAAAACGCTTTCAAATAGACAGCTTTTAAGGAATAATATATGAATAAGAAAGAAATTAAGATGGATGAAAACGAGTTTACAAAAGAACACTCTAGACTTATATCTGTCTTAGAATCACCTTCTCATGAAGATGATAAAAAAGAAGCTAAGAAACAAAAAGCTGAAGCTAAGAAAGAACTTACTAAAGCAGATATACTTCGTATTGATAGAGAAGCTGATGGTAAACAAGAATTAGACTTTGGTGCTGAAGAGCTCGAAAAAGACAAAAGCAGAGGCGGAGTTGCAAATAATATTCATGCTCAACAGGATTATGAAATATTAATGAGAGAAAGAAAAAAGAAAAAAGAAGTTGAAGAAATAAGCAAAGAAGAGTCGAAAGCTGGTGTGTCGAATAATCAGGATGCCAATAATGATTATAAGGTATTAGTTGACAAATGGAAAAAACTTAAAAAGGCTATGGCAGATGATGCTTTTATGTCTATGGTCCCAGATACAGAGGAACAACCAGAACAAGCACAATCAAATACGGATCCGGATACGAATTCTGATCAAGAAGCTGAACAACCAGAAATGGGTGACGAAGAGATGCAACAATTGCTAGATCAAGTTCATGGCGATGGAGACGAATCAAATCAGGATACGGATTCCGAATCTGATCAAGAAGTTGAACAACAAGAAATGGAGCAAGACGAACAAGACTCAGACGAAGATTCTGAACAACTAGGCGATGATGAAGAGTCTTTAAAAGAGATGATGAGTCAAATGGGATATTCTGATACAGAAATTGCACATGTGGTACACGGACATCACTTTCCTGATATAGACGAATTGCAGAGTGCTAAAGCTGATACTGAAAAAGCTAAGAAAGAAGGCGAACTATCTTTACAACAACTTGAAATGCAAATTAAACAAGGTGAACATGCTTTAAAATCAGGGCATGCTGGTAAATTAAATGAATTAGATGCTTCGCATAAATCTCAAATGAATGCATTAGAAGTTGAACATGCTAAAAAAATGAAAGAGCTTGAATATAAGAAAGCTCAACGTGAAGCTGAAGCCAATGATGAAGTTGAACATAAGAAAAAACTTAGAGAAATTGAGCAAAAGAAGCATGAGAAAGATATTCCAGGTGATAGATTTGACGATACTGAACATCAAAAGCGGATGATGGATTTGGAATTTGAGAAGGCTAAAAGAGAAATGGAGCTTGATCTTGAAATCAAGAAACAACAAGCTGAACTTAAAATGAAGCAGATGATGATCGATGCTGAAGTTCGTAAAAAAGAAAAAGAACAAGCAGTAAAAGAGAATCAGCAGGCCAAAAAAGAAGAGCCGGTAAAAAAAAACTCTAATTTAGAAAAAGGGTTAAAAGAAAACATACTAGCCGGTGCAATGGCTTTATCTCCAATGTCCATACAGGAACAAGATGTTCCTAAGACTTCAATGGAAAGTAAAGCACCTGTTGACAAGAAAACTCAAGTTAAAAATGTATACAATGACGTTGCAGCTCGTAACCCTATCTTAGGTGCCATTGGTGCCCAAGAAAGTTCTAAAGGTGAGCGCTATGATAAACATAATGTAGTAACTGCACCTGGTATGCATTATGGACATAAAGCTGGTGGTGCTTGGGGAATGATGCCAATTGATGTCGCAGAATTAATAAATAAAAAGAAAGATTTAGCAGCGAAATATCCAAGTATGGTAGCATTAACAAAAGATGTTAAAAATAACCATAAGAGTATTACAGAGCAATTAAATGATAATCCTGAAATGGCAGCGACATTAGCTGAAGCAAAGCTGAATCATAATAAGTCTAAAAATTTAACAGATGATGAATTAATACATTCTTGGTTTCACGGATTAACTGGAACACTTAATGCTAGAAAAACTAGCAATGTAGGTGATGATAAATATGTAAAAGCAGTAAAGAGTAATCTTGAGCAGAGTAGAATACCTGCAGGTAAGGAGAAATAATATGGCTAAAGCTGGTGAACTTTCATGGGAAGAGTTATATAAATCCAAGAGTGATGAGAAACCTCATAAACCAACCGCCCTATGGGTTAATAATCCTAGTGTTGGTGTTGCACCTAAAGGTGACGCTGCACCTAGACTTGCTAAAGGTGAAGTACCTAAAAAGCCATCTAACGAAGAGATAGCTAAGGCTATCTTGCATAACGCCCCAAAGCAACCTACAGATGAAGAGATGTTTGGTGGTGGAGTCGTATCAGAAGAAGAAGCAGCAAAAAGACAACAAGAGTGGGAAAATAGACTTCAAAAGTCTCTTACTATGCCAAGTATTGGAAAACCACTAGATGAAGAAGAATGGGGTAATTGTAGCTTTAATTCTACTCTAACAAGAGAAGAGTTAGAAAAAAGAAATATGTATATTGGAGATTAATAGTAAATATAGTATAATAAATATATGAAAATATGTACAAAATGTAAAGAAAATAAAGAATTAAGTGAATTTTGTAAAAGATTTGATAGACCTAGTGGTTATAGATCAGATTGTAGAAAGTGCTGCACTATAAAACAAAAACTTAAATATGCTAGTTTTAATAATGAAGAAAAAGCATTGATAAGTAAAAAAGAAAAAGACAAGCGCAATACAAAAACTGATCTTGAAAAAGAAGTAATTAAAGTTAAACGAACAATAAAAGATGCAAATCGTACAAAAGAAGAAAAAGCATTAATAGTAAAAAGACAAAGAGCATGGATATCTAATTTGACTATAGAAGAGACAATTGCTCGCAGAAATAAAAATAATGAAAGACATAGAGAAAGATGTAAGCGTGATATAAATTACAGATTAGCCCATATTCTTAGAGGGCGTCTTTCCAAAGCAATTAAAAATAATCAGAAAACTGGTTCAGCTGTCGATGATCTAGGTTGTTCGATAGAAGAATTTAAGTCTTATATAGAAAAGCAATTTGAACCTTGGATGAACTGGGATAACTGGGGCGTCTATAACCCAAATAGAAAAACTTGGCACATAGACCACATTAATGCTTTAGCTAATGTCAATCTGTCTGATATAAATGAACTAAGAAAAGCCTGTCATTATGCTAATTTAAGACCTCTATTAGCTTTAGATAATATAAAGAAAAGTAATAAGTAGTCTAAAATATGTTATAATATAAGTACTTTCTCACAGGGGTGAGAATTTCACGGTTTTGGATAAGGTGTTAAAATGGCTGATTTTACATTACCGCGTATTACGGAAAAGCGTTACTGTAAGATCATACCGCAACCGTTTACTGCAGATGCGACAAATCAAGGGCTTATAACAATAGCGTCAACTTATTCTTTTAAAGTTGGACAACTTGTTATTGTTAAATCAACTACACAACCAGATTTAAAAGTTAAAGTTCAAACAGTTATATCAGAAACACAATTTATTGTAATAGAGATAAATGAAGCGGTAACTACTAAAAAGAAGTTAGATATGTCAGCGTATTTATTAGCTGACACTGCTACAGTAGAGTTTTTAGAAGATAAAAGACCGGTAATCGATCTCCATGAAATTCAACGTCAAGTGTATAAAGAAGAACCCACTGTTGCCCTAAGAACACATAGTGTAGATTGGCTGGGTAGACCTTACGATAAGACAAACCCACTGCAGGTTCAGCTTAGTGATGGTTCGATTAATATTGGAACCGTTAACGCAGAATTAGAAACCCAACTATCACATAAAGACAACACTCCTGACTCTGGGGATGTTGCTGATTCTGTTCAAATAGGTGATGGAAAAGACATACTTGCCATTAATGATGATGGGTCTATTAATGTTGTTACTTCTGGTGGAAGTACAAATACTCCGACCATAGCAAATGTTATTATAACTCTAGCCAATACAGAATACTCATATGCATTCCCAACTGGTACAAAACAGTTTACCATTAAAGATAGAGAAGGTAATGCTAAAACTAATATTGCATATACATCTGGCAATAGTGGCACTCTATTTGAGACCATAGGAATGGGTGTTAAGCATGAAGTTAATAGCTTATCTACACTCGTAGGTTTTACTGTTTACTTTCAATCAAGTAAAGCTAATCGTACACTAGAGATTGTGAGTTGGAAGTAGAGTTTAACTCTATTTCTTGATACAATGTCTTTATAATAAAACGTTTCTGGAGGAACCAATGAAAGACCATTTAATTTTTGACACAACTGACGCGACCACTATATTAGATAGTGATAGTGTAGGAGCATTCGTCCGTGCTGGCGATGACGGTACACAAATTGGACACGTAGCTGATGCTTTAAAGGTTAACTTTAGCAACACTACAATTGATGTAACTGCAACTGATTTAGATATTAGAGACCTAGTATTTGCCACTGATAAGGTAGATGTTTCTGGTTCAACCAATATTGGACTTGATGCTGCAACTCTTGCTGCTTTAGAGTCTATCACTGTTCAAAACGGTGCTGGTGCCGCTGCTGTTAATATTCAAGACGGTGGTAACTCAATTACTGTAGATGCTGTAGATTTAGACATTAGAAATCTTGATTATGCTCAAGATAATGTGGCCATTAAGGGTTCAACAGGAAATCAATTAGTAGTTAATGCTGATGGTAGTCTTAATGTTAATGCTGATATTTCAGTAGTTAATGGTTCTGATAAGGCTGAAGACAGTGCTCACGTTTCTGCTGACATTGGTACTTATATCCTTTCTGTAAGACAAGATGTGCTTGCAGCAAGTACTAGTGCAGATGGAGATTACGCTTCTTTAAAGACATCAGCAGCTGGTGCTCTTTATGTTAACTTAGCTGAATCTAGTGGTACTATTACAGTTTCTGACGCCGCTTTAGCAAATACTGCTATTGTTGCTGCTGCAACAACTTTAGCTGTAGCAGATACTGCTCAAGCTGCTGTAGGTTCTGTTTTAGCTAATAGAAAGTATTTAAGCATTTATAATAATGATAATAAGAAAATTTACATTGGTGGTACTGGTGTTACTGCTGCCGCTGGATTTCCAATATCTCCAGGTTCATACATGGACTTAAGAGCTGGAGCATCTTCTGCTGTATTTTTTGTTGGTTCTACTGGTGCAACTCCACAAATTAGACAGTTACAATTATCTTAATAGTTAGTTTAAAACTTGGTATAATACAAGGGAGGCTTAATGCCTCCCTTTGTTATTTTAGAACTTAAAATAGGTATATTATGCAAAATAAATTCACAGAAGAAGACAAAAAGAAAGTAATAGAGTTTTTAAACTTTATTGCTAAAAGAGCAAAATGGGAGACAAATACACAAGAATGTATAGACTATTTCAAGCTTCTATCTTTTATGCAACAAACACTACTTATAAAAATAGATGCAAATATTTTAGAAATTATTAGAGTAGTAGAACCATCAACAGATGAGCAACCTAAAGGATAATACATGTTTCATCCACTAGATGGTCCTTCGGCACAAGATAGAGTAGCAGTCACAACTAGTGTTGTTAAGTTACTTAAAGTTGGTGCTAATGCATTAGACGATCGTGCTGTTGTTACTATTCAACCTGTTGATGGTAATATTTGGGTTTATTTTGGAGACGGTACTGTACCATCCGCTGCCACAGTGTCTACTAAAGGTTTTAAGCACGTTAAGATGGCTAAAGAGAGTTATGAAGCAGGTCCAAAACAAGATATATATATAGTCGCAGATGCAGGTACTGTAAATGTAACTTTTGTGGAGAGAGCATAATGAGTTTAAGAGACTTTTTTGTTCAAGTTGCTAAAACTGTATGGTTTGATAATTCAACTAATGGATTTACGGCAACAGATACACAGGCTGCAATAGAAGAAGCTAAACTAAGTGCAGAAGGATTTCCTAGAGCTGGAATTAGAAGTACTTATAATTCTACGGTAACTGGAAATCAATGGATGGGACCTAATGAACTACTTCCAAATACTCCACTATTAATAGCCCCTGTTGCATTAAAATTAAACGAAATATCATGGTCAAATCAATCAGTAAACGTTCAATTTAGAATTCGATTTAGAACTGTAAGTAGAACTGGTACAATCTTTTATACATTAACTGTAACGTCTACAAATCCAGGTTATGGAATTGTCTCTGGTATTAATTTTACAATTCCTGCTGGAACTCCAATTCACGCACAATATTTAGATGACGGTACAAATTGTTCAGATATGGATTTAATATTGTGGGTTTCTAGAATTTAATAAGAGGAAAAAATGAGTAAATATATACATAATATTTCTGGTTCTATTAAAACGTATCATGGTGCTGAAATAGGTGATACATCTTTTTATGAAATACCTTTGAATTTACTTGTTGAATTTCAAACAGATATTAGTGTTTTATCTGATCTTTTAGCTGGTATTATTAGGATGAGTTCGGATGGCTTAACAGATTATTCAAGTATCCCATTGAATAATCTTAATTTTCTAAAAAATGAAAATCAAGAAATTGACGCTGATGGGCGACAAATTATTAGAGCTGCCGCCGGTAAGGCCGGATGGTCATATTTCGCTCATCCAATAGAATTCGAAACAGCTAAATTTAATAGCCTATATGAAAAAGATAATCTAGGAAATGATAGAGGGTTTTCTTCTATTAAATTTTATAATGCTAGTAATGTGGAAGTTACTGATTCTGCTAATGAAAATACAATTGTAAAAACTGTAATACTTTTTAAACCTTCTTATGATTACGAGTTAATATCTGGTAATTTACAACAAATAGATTCCCCATCTACAGATGTTAGAGTTTGGGTATTGGGTGGAATTATTGAACTAGGTGGAGCATATATTAAAGAATTTGCTGGTGGATTAAATATGAGATTTTATGGTGCTAATGAATCTGTTAAGACAGATGGTAGAGCTGCAAAATATATGAAGAAAGATATTGTAGGTGTTCCATATCAAGCGAATCAGTTACAAGTAATAGTAAGACATGATGCCGGTATTCAGCATAAATTAATGTTAACATTAGAGTACTTTAGGGCATAACATGATGACTTTAACCATTGGCGCCTCTAGAAACAAACTAATAGGCTCTAAAATATTACAGTGGTGGATGAGCACAGATTATTCCCATGTATATTGTAGATGGCATTTATCCAGTCAAGAAAGAGATATTATTTATCAAGCCTCACATGGAATGGTTCACTTTTGTTCTCTAGAGAACTTTATTAAGCAAAACACAATAGTAAAAGAATTTCACATTGAACTCACCAATGAACAGTTTAAAAAACTTAGTATAAAGTGTGTGGATTTAGCTGGTGAACAATATTCAAAAATACAACTATTTCAAATATTTATGTCTGACGTATCTAATGGAAAAATAAAGTCCAAAGATCAAAAGGGTTATATTTGCTCAGAATTGATGTGTGAATTACTAGAGGAAGTAGGCGTTAAATTTGACAAACCTAGGCACATGATAACACCAAAAGATATTATTGAGAGTCTTGAGTCTCGTCCTTAATCAACTCAGATAATTCAAATAAAATCTTAGAAGTAGAGTGAATATCTAAGTCTATATCTTTAAGTCTAGCAATCAACTTGTTCCTTTCTTCATATAAGTCTTCGATTTTATTACTAAGTTCAGAGATTCGAGACAAGATCTTATCTTCCATGTTGTTTACTACCTTTCTTTAAATTATCTTTAGCTAATAATGGTTGCATATTACTATAATGAGCTGCCCTTAAAAAGTCTTCTCTATTGGTTAAATCAAAATTAGCTAATGGAATAATATGATCTAACTGCCAAGTAGGTTTACTATAGTCAAATTTACCCCAATTATCCCAGTTCATCCACGGTTCAAATTGATTTTCTATATGTTTCTTAAACTCTTCAATCGAACAACCTAAATCATCAACTGCTGAACCAGATTTTTGACTATTTTTAATAGCTTTATTTAGTCTACTTCTAAGACTACATTTTAATTTATGCTGTATATCGTTTTGTCTACGTAATTTCTTCTTTAAAGAATCTTCTTCTTTTTGTTCTTTTGTTCGATTTAGTCTATTTATTTTATTTTTATTAACTCTCTTATCCTTTTCTTCTTGGGTTAGATTATTGTATTTACTCTTTGAATAAGCCCTTGATTTGTTTAAATATAATTCATAATTTTCATCTGTTTGATTATTGTACTTACTTTTATCATTACAGCTTTTCTGTTCTTTCCATTCTTCCCCTCTGTTGGAATAACGAAGACTAGCAGAAACTAATATGCATATTTTACATGATGATGTTAATTTATCAATTTTAACGCCATCTTTATAAAATGCACTTAACTGCTTAATTTCTTTACATTTTGTACAAATCTTCATAAAATCCTTATATGATTATACGTACTTAGCCGTTTTCTCTGGTAGAATAAGCTTACTATATTCATGCTTAATAGCGTGTCACAATTTATGGAGTTTGTGTGTATGGCGTCTAAAGATAGTGAAAAAATCGACTTAATCTATGACCTTGTTAAGGATAACCGTACGGAACTTAGCGATTTCGGAAAAGAAGTTAAAGAAGATTCAGATACAACAAAAGAAAGACTTTCAAGTATAGAATATAATTCAGGTGTTCAAAACCAACACTTANNAAGACCTACATAGAGATAACTTAACAAGAATTGAAAAACTAGAAGAACCAAGAGTAGTATTAGCTACGTTAAAAAAATGGTTCATTGGAATAGGCGCAATAGCTGGTGCTATCGTTGCCATAATGAAATTATTAGGAAAAATTTAAGCCGTGACACTGCTATGAGCAGTGCAACCAAGGAGATTACATGGCAGCACATAAATCATCACTAGAAAGAGTATTACAATCTACTCTTAAAAACAAAAGAGCTGGAACTGAATTAGCAACATCAATTTTAGGTATCGAAGCAAT
>CXWK01001153.1_pt1 | contig 36553 bp, 28 predicted proteins | sample 590851 | NCBI WGS metagenome assembly CXWK01 (sample SAMEA3498364, study PRJEB10139) | wastewater metagenome | biome: wastewater treatment plant; material: activated sludge | place: Denmark | collected 2014-08-01
CCACGGAGCTGCTTTCACCATGGCTGAGAGCCTTACCAGTCTTCCTGGTAGCGGGCCACCCACTCTTCAGTGCCTACCGAAGCGCGATCGGCCGTGCTGACCTCGTCGAGGAAATGGGGCACTACCGCGCTGGGAGTGCTAAGCGGCCACATTCACTGGAACATTCTCCCCCGCTCAGATCGTCTATGGAGCCGATGTCCACATCCTGCGCGGCGGATAACAGTGCTCCAGGTTCGGTTCCAACGGACAACCGTGGGTCGTCGGACGACGACCGGGCCGCGGCGGAGAAGACTCCAACGACGCGGCATCGTTGACACGGTTGAAACCCACCCAAACGCTGCGCTGGCGTTGTCGCGCAAGGTCTGCTCGACACCTCCGGGATGCCCCAAGCTGGGCGTCGCTTCCAAGACACTGGGAACAACTCACCAAGTTCTCAGTTGCTCTCAGCTAGGCGAATCGCAGGTTCGGGGGATACCCCATCCGACCCAAAAAGGGCTGGGTAGAGAGAACCCAGTTACAACCCTGGGGCACCACCTCCCTCCGGCCAACAACGCCGCGCCGGGGCGTTCCGCGACGGTTCTTTGGCGGGGAGCGAGCAGAGGGCATCGACGGCTTTCACGTCCGAAAGGGAGATAGCCCCTTTGCAGATCTACGCCTTTCGGAGGGTCGGAATGTCGACTTTCGTCGGTGTTGTGCGCCAGCGAGGGCCTGTACGCTCGGAACATGTCCTGGCTGTACAGATGGTGGGCGCAGACCGCTCCCTCGGCGATGCTGGCGTCCGACGACCCGGCCCCGCCGGAACGAGAGGGGCCGAGGACGGCGCGCGACTGGTCCGTCGACACGGCGGCATTCATCCTCGCCGCGGTGCTCGGCGCCGTCATCCTGCGAGTCACGCTCGACGACAGCGCTAATCAGATGACCTCGGGGAAGGCGGCCGTGGACGCCACGCTCGGCGGGTTCTGTTGTTTCGCCCTGTGGTGGCGGCGACGCTGGCCGTTCGGGGTGGCGATGGTGTGTGTGCTGCTGGGCGCGTTCTCGACGTCGGGCACGGTCGCTGGTCTGTTCGCTTTGTTCTCACTGGCTGTCCACCGTCCTGTCCGCCCGGCGCTGCTGGTCGCGGCACTGTTCGTCCCGTCGGCGGTGGTCTGCTCGATCTGGCTTGGCCGGCCTAACACTTGGTCGGTGATGCTGCCGACCGCAGCGCTCGCGGCGGCAGCGATCGCGTGGGGCATGTTCGTGCGAGCCCGTCGTCAGCTGCTGTCGACTNNACGTGCCGAAGCCGACCAGCTGGTTCGCGCCGAACGCGCCCGTCTCGCTGAACGGACCCGGATTGCCAGAGAGATGCATGACGTGCTCGCCCACCGCATCTCCTTGGTGGCGCTGCATGCCGGTGCGCTCGAGGTCGCGCTCGACCTACCCCCAGACAAGGTGCGCGAAAGCGCTGCGCTGTTGAGGTCGACCGCCCACGAGGCGCTGGAGGAACTCCGCGACGTCATCGGGGTACTTCGGGAAGAGCCCGGACACGAACGGGCGTCGACCGCACCGCAGCCGACGTTGGCGGACATCCCCCGCCTGGTGGAAGAGACCCGCCGAACCGGCGCCAGGATCGACTTCGAGATGCAGGTCGACGGTGCCGCCACCGCCCCGGGCCCTCTCGGACGTGACGCCTACCGCATTGTTCAGGAGGCGCTCACCAACATCAGCAAACATGCCCGCGGCACCCTCGCTCAAGTGCGGGTGGCGGGCGCCCCCAACCACGGCCTCAACGTCAGCGTCCGAAACCCAGCCCCGCTGGGCGGACAGCACCGGCCGGCCTTACCGGGTTCCGGTACGGGCCTGCTCGGGCTACAGGAGCGGGTGACGCTGGCCAACGGCGTTTTGGTGCATGGGCCGGATGCTGCTGGCGACTTTGTCGTCGAGGCCGACCTGCCGTGGTGAAAACTCGGGTCCTCCTCGTCGACGACGACGCATTGGTCCGTGCTGGCCTTCGGATGATCTTGTCGTCCTCAGAAGAGTTGGACGTCGTCGGCGAAGCCGCCGACGGTGCCGACGCGGTTGCGGCAGCGATGGCTCATCGCGCCGACGTCGTCCTCATGGACATCCGGATGCCGGGCATGGACGGCATCGCCGCAACGGAAGCACTGCGCCGCCTTGCGAATCCTCCGCACGTCATCGTGCTCACCACGTTCCAAGCCGACGAACATGTCATGAGCGCGCTGCGGGCCGGAGCCGACGGCTTCCTGCTAAAGGACACTCCGCCCGCAGACATCGTCCACGCGGTGCGCCTGGTCGCCGCGGGGGAAGCCATGCTCTCGCCGTCGGTCACCCGCACGCTGCTCACCCACCTCGGCACCGACGAAACGGCCGACCGCCGCCGAGCCGCCACCCAACGGCTGGCGGCCCTCACCGACCGGGAACGAGAAGTCGCAACCGCTGTCGGCTCGGGCGCATCCAACGCCGAAATCGCCGCTGCCCTCTATATGAGCGAAGCGACCGTCAAAGCCCACGTCTCCCGCCTCCTCACCAAACTCGACGTCACCAACCGAGTCCACGTCGCCATCCTCGTCCACGACGCCCAAACCTGACAGCGATCAGACCGTGGCGACGCGCAGCACGAGCGCTGCGATCGACATCAACAGCGGAACGATCGGGCCGGCCATTCCTTTGGTGTCACCGACGCGCAGGTGAGCAATGACGGCGCCCACGAAATACAAGACCGCACCGGTCGCCGCGGCAATACCAAGCGGCGCAACCCACAGCCCGATGACAACGCCAACAGCGGCGGCAAGCTCCAATCCTGCGAGCACCGGGAACTGCGGGTCCGTGACGCCCACCGCGGTGAGGGCGTCGACAACCTTCGGGTTACGGGTCAGCTTGCCGGCAGCGGAGATGCTGAGCATCACGGCGAGCAGTGCAGAGATGATGGCGCAGGCGATGAACAACGGGAACCTCTTTGATGTGTGTTGGACCGAAGTGAGCAGCGCGGATGTGCCGCGTCAGCCGAAAGCGACGACGTGCTGGGGGTCGAAGTTGATGACGTAACGCACGCTATCTGGACTGTCGATCGCTTCGACCGGTGTGTTGTAACGAGCTGCGGCCTTGTGCAGGAGCACCTTCTGGGGGTCGGGCTCGAGCTCGACGGTGGCGCGGATCTCGAGCGTACGGAACGGATTAGCTGGGTCCATCAGGAACAGAGTGGCCCGTGGATTGCGGACCAGGTTCTTGTACTTCTGACGCTCGTTGACCACCGACGTCTTGAGCACCCCGTCATCGTCAACCAGGTACCAAACGGCGGTGGACTGGGGCAGCCCGTCGGCGCCTATTGTCGTAAGCACCGCAGTGCCCGGATTTTCGAGCAGGTCGACGTGCGTGTGCGGAACGTTGATCTGTGCTGCCATGCGATTCTCCCGTAGATCAGTGTCGGTGTCGTCGCCTATGACAACACACCTGAAGCGGAGAGTCTGCCACCTACCCTCGAACGCCAAGGCCTGGTCAGGCGTCCTCATGAACGTTTGCGCGCCGTAGAGATGACCGGTGCGCTTTCCGATCGCGATGAGCGGCTGCCGGGCGATCGCGGCATTGCGCGTGTTGTTAGGAAGGCTGCGCACCTTTGTGAGGTGACGGATGCTCCGGAGAACGGTCAACGCGAGCTTGCGAGCGTCCGTGTGATCCGCACCCGCCCGACGCAGGTCGACACCGAACTCCTGGGCATCTGCGAGCGCGCGTTCCGACAAGATGGTGTCGTCCGCTCCCTAACCTGCACCATGAAGGTGATCGGGTCGGTCCCCATCCGGTACTGCACGCGACCGCGGCCTCCCGTCTGAGGCCTCCACGTTTCGAACAACGTCTCTGATTGGGACAACGCCTCTGCTTCGACAGCTTTAGCCCTGCTGAGGTCCACGCCAGTTGCAAGCGTGCCAAGCATGACTGCGGGCCAGCGAACGAAGGCCACCATGAGACTCAAGGTCAGGCGTACCAGGCATCTAGAGCTCCCCTCCCAGGGCATACGATCCAGAACGGTCAACAGGCGGCTGCCACTGGCCTGGGCATCTACCGATGACACGATTGGTCGAACATCCGGCGATCAGATCCGGTACAACGACCATCCTGGGCCCGCGATCCGAGGCGCAACGGCGCGCACTTCGCGAGCCATTCCGTGCCACTTCGCCTCCCACGATCGCGGGTTCGATTCGAGCGTGCGCTCGATCTCATCGACGAGCTGCTCCGGCGTGCGGCCAGCCCACGGAAAGTGGAGGAACACCTGGTAGGCGTCGTCAAACACGAGGGAAACCTGGAAGAAGGTGGGATCCGCGTAGTAGTCGCCCGAGAACCCGTAGCGGAGTCCTGAATGCACGAGCCGTTCCAGCGCGCCGGACTGCGCCACCAAGCGCACGGCGACGCGCTCGGGCGTTTCCCAGGAGCGGTCCGTTTCCAGCCGCCGCACTTCGGACAGGTACTGGTCTCTGTCGAATGTCACCCGTCGGTTCATGGGCTTCTCGATCAGCCAGTCCCAGTGAACAACATCCTTCTCAGCCGTGATCATGATGTCGGTCGAGCCGCACCCGTAGACGCCGCAGTCGCATCGCGCCACCGGCACGCGATGAGGCTGGTCCGCCGGCCAGAATCGGTTCGCAGGCAGCAGAAGGTCGCTGGGGTCCATGCCAAGGCCAGCGCCTGCGCTGGTCATCTCAACGTCGTTGACGAAGATCTGAACCTCGAAGCCACGACCGACGTCCGCCGATACGGGTTCGATAGCGAATCGGAGCAGGTCCACGTGCACAAGACTACGACGAAGCCGCTGGCCGTCACGCCTGATTCCGGAGCTGCGGCCTCGGGAACGGTCCGGCGGATGCGGCCCAGCGCTCGCCAGCTTCCGCGGATCGAACATTGGCGACGCCCCAGGTCCTCGCTGTGTCGACAACGAAAGCCGGCCCCGACTCGCGAGCGCTCCGGTGATCGCGTACCTCAATCGGCAGCGCCGGGTCGCAGTCGAGGGCCTCCTTCAGATTGTCGTCCTCAGCGACTCCGGCTTCGGTTCGTGACCGACGGCGAGCCGGGAGCGACCAGCGTCGTCGCCAATCCGGCGGCCTTGGATGTGGGCGGGTGATTCTCGAGGTGGCGGCAAACATCGTCAAGCTCGGTCGCTTTCCAACTGCAATGGTCCGCCTAGCAAATTGGACCAGATCGCCCGAGACCTGCAACAAGAGGTTCACAGGGCGTTTCGTACCAATCTCACCCGCCAGTTTGTCGGTCGATCGTCGGAGACCCTTGCAGCTGACTTGTGTGGCTCCGCTGGGAGGGCTTCGTACCTGTGTCGCTATCGATGACCTGAGTGACTGCCACATGCAACAGCGCAACATCGCCGACCAAATCAAGCGTCGCTCGCGCCAGAAAGAACGCACGGCTGAAGGTCGCGCCTGGGGCAACACCGATTTTGGTTGCTCCACGCCCCGGCAAGGGGTCGCCCGTTCAGCTGCGCTGTTCGCACCCTGCTCGTTCGCCCCCAAAGAAAGACCCGTACGTGGGCCTGCGCTAGTCCTGCAGTCCGGGAATCAGGCTCAATGCCGCGGCGAGGAGCTGACGCTCCATTCCACGAAGGCGCCGAAGGCCGGGCGCGCAATCGTAAAAGATCGGTTACGAACGGTGGAACGGAGGTGCCCTCGCAGATCTGCAAAACGGAGGAACAACGCAACCAAGTAGGCGCCGAAGGCACCGCTGCTCAGCCGAGCACAAAACTGCCACGTCCACTCTGTCATGTTGACCTCCCGCACGTTCCACGCGGGCGCAAAGAGTTGGAGCATTAGCTCCAAAAGCGCCAGGGCTGCAGTAAGCAATACGAGATAGCTTTGAGGCTTCTGGACAGCCAGGCTCTTGAGCAGGCCATATTGCGAACGGACTTGGTGCACCTCACCTATCTGCGCGACCTCATTGCTCGGAGTCTTCATCTCCACCATTTGAAATTCGACCCCGAGGCTTTCATTGAACCTGCGGACTGCCGGAATGTCTCTAATGAGATCACTGGCCTCGGAAGCGGGTCTAGACGCCAGCGAGTTGACGAAGCGGTCCGTGGCGGCCTTGAGGGTGTCCGGCTCGCGGAAACGCAAGCGAATCGTGAATCGGCAGCCACGCTGGAACAGAAGACCGTACACATCGCGTTCTCGGTCCCCGACCACTCCGCGCAGTTCAGTGGCTATGCCGTCTCGACTCTCGTTCGGGATCTGAGCCAGGATCGAAAGGCTCTGGCAGAGAACCCGTTTGGCGCGGTCGAGCGTGCCGCTCTCATCATCCGCAGCACGGCCTTCCAGTGCGGACTCAGCCGCCACCTGAATTAACCTGTCATCTGGCTCAGTCGGTAAATTATTTCCTGCTTTCGCCTTTCCTTTTAGCCTATTGAAGGCATCAATTATTTCCCCACGTTGGACGACGTTCTTGTCGTCGGCATAGAGCAATCCCTCGTCGCGTAGCATGGAATTTAGAACCGCGAGATACGCCTCATCATGGTCGGCTCCGGGCGCCAACTCAATAGATGCTCTTTCGATAGTTACGACGATGATCGATCGCATTGCTAGCCCTTCTCTTGCGTTGCAGTGAAGAACAGTACGTCTTAGCCGCGGGTCGAGTGAAGTTCCCGCCGTCGCTGACGGATGTCCCCGATGCACCGGCCGTCGACGAGCCCGCGGTGCATATGTCGCCCCCAGGCGAGCGGGCCCGATCACCATCGCCATGGGGGACAAGGTCTGGGCGAACACTCACCCCGAGACATGTTCCGGCACGAAACGCCACCGCGTTTCTTGGCGACGGATTCTCGGAGTCCCTCGCTCGCGACGATCTCGCCGCCGATCACTCCTGGCCTCCTCGCAGATCACGTGACGGGAATGCTCCATCGCCTCTAAGCCTGCCTGGAGGTCATCGCCGGACGGCTTCGGACGGTGGCGCCTCCCCCGACAGACACGAGGGCTCCGAGATGCGAACCGGACCGCTGCACCCCTCGACCTGGTTCGAGTCCCTCTGGGACGACGAACCAGTTCACCCACTCGCTGCCGGGTAGGCGGGCCAGAAGGGCTCCCTTTCATGTCGGTCCCGAAATGGGCAAAGGCGCCGAACTCGCGCCTCGCCGATCTTCGAGACCGCACCTCTCGAATCCAGCGGAGCTGTCACTTCCGACCCTTACAATCGTGGGATGCGACTCTGCCATCTGCGAATCGAACGTTTCCGTGGAATCCGGCTTCTCGACTGGACTCTCAGGGACCGCGTCTGCTGCCTCATTGGCGCGGGCGACAACTGCAAGACCACGATCCTCGACGCCATTACACTCCTCGGCTCGCCGCGAACGCCATCGTTCGATGACTTTGACTTCTACGGCGGCTCACCCGGGGACGGGCCGATCATCATCGAAGGCGTCTTCGGAGAACTACCGGCGCGTCTCCTAGCGGACCATCGGTTCGGCCTCGACCTCCTCGGCATCGACGACGAGGGCACCGCGCATGACGAGCCAGCCGACTTCGAACCCGGCATCCGGGTACGTCTCGACGTGGACGCGACCCTGGAGCCGGTCTGGCGGCTGATGTCCGCCCGCAACCCAGACGGCCGCCTGCTCTCGGCCCGCGACCGTGCCAGCCTTGTCATTGGCCGCCTTGGAGCCAACCCGGACCGGCAGTTCAGCCTGGCGCGAGGCACCGCCCTGTCGCGCAACATCTGTGACACCGATCAGGTCGGCGTCATCCTTTCTGCTGCCTACCGAGCAGCGCGTACATCGGTAGTTGCCGCCGCCGACCTCAGCGTTTTCGACTCTGCTGTTGAGAGTGTCGCCAACAAGGCCAGGGACGTCGGAGCGGGATCGATCGCCGACCACATGTCGATCGGCCTGGAGATCTCGCCAACGGCGGCTGGCGGCTTGACTCTGCAATCTGGAGCCGTGCCGGTGTCTGGCGCAGGCTTGGGGACTCGACGGCTGCTCGCGCTCGGGCTCGAGATCGGCATCACCGAGTCGGTGGGCCTCGTGTGCATCGATGAGATCGAACACGGTCTGGAGCCGCACCGGATCCGCCACCTCGTCTCCCTCCTTTCGAACCTCGTTGCTCCCGACGAGGACCGAGCCGGCGGACAGCTGATCTTCACGACCCACTCCCCCGTCGTTCTGGGAGAGCTCGGCGCGCAAGGAGTCACTGTCGTCCGCAACAAGGAAGGAGAGGTGGAAGCTCGTCCCGTGGATTCGGACCTCACGGGGCTGGTCCGGTCGACACCCGATGCCTTGCTCGCCTCCCGCGTGATCGTCGGCGAGGGGAAGACTGAGGTCGGCCTCCTCCGCACCTACGGGGACTTCTGGGTCACGGATCATGGCGAGTCACTCGCTCAGAAGGGCATCTCGATCGTTGACGGCGGCGGCCAGAACGCGGCGAAACGAGCGCTCGATCTCGCAGGGCTCGGCCTCCCAGTCCTGCTGGTGGCCGACAGCGACGTCGCGCTGAAACCGTCGGCCACAACGCTCGCAGCCGCAGGCGTGGTCGTTGTGCAATGGGCGGGGTCGATGTCCACCGAGCAACGACTCGCAGCTGACCTTTCGCCGGAGGGGCTCCAGGCCGCGTTCGAGGCGGTCGTCGACGAGGATCGAGAGCCAGCGCACGTGATCGACGCAATTCTCGCCAGTGCGCCAGGCACCGCTGCTCTGCGGAGGTTGGGGGCCGGCCGCAGCGACGTCGGCGACGACCTCGAAGCGCTGCGTGCAGCCGGCCTGACCGAGGAGGAGATTCGGGAGGCGTTCGGAACCACCGCCAAGAGCAAGAATGCTTGGTTCAAGCGAATCGACCATGGCGAGACTCTTGGCCGGATCGCCGTCGAGGATCCAACGACTCCGGGCACGGACTTCGGCAAGGCGCTGTCCATGGTCGAGAAGTGGTGCCATGGTTGATCCGACGGAACTCGCCCAGGCCCGACGGGGCTATGTGATCGCTGCTGCTGGATGCGGCAAGACAGAGTTGATCGCAGACGCCGTCGCAGCCAAGCCCGACGAACGGGCCCTCGTGCTCACGCATACTCACGCTGGTGTCGGAGCGCTCCGCACCCGCCTCCGTTCCAAAGGGATCAATCCCCGCAGCGTGAACGTCGAGACACTGACTGGGTTCGCTCTCAGGTTCGCCGCGGCATACCCGCAGACCTCGGGATGGGCGGGAACCATGCCGACAGGGGCTGAGTGGACCAAGGTGCAGGTCGGGGCGCAGCGCTTCTTGGGGACCAAGACGGGTCGCGCAGTCCTGAGGGCCAGCTTCTCAGGTGTCTACGTCGATGAGTTCCAGGACTGCACCGAGGACCAGCACCGACTGGTTGACGCTCTTGCAGAGGTGCTGCCCACGCGGCTTCTTGGCGACCCTCTGCAAGGGATCTTCGGGTTTGCCGGCAAGCTCGTCGATTGGGACACAGTCCGGCGAACGTACGACGACGTCGGCTCGCTCACGGTGCCATATCGGTGGCGAGCGACCAACCCGGAACTCGGCGAGTGGCTGCTCGACGCTCGACAGCGGCTGCTGGCAGGCACAGAGCCCGACTGGTCGAGCGCTCAAGTCCATGTCGGAGGTTGCCGGGATGCAGAACAGGTCCTGGCGTGCGGCCGCTTCCGCACCACGCCCTCCGTCGTGGCCATCCGGAAGTGGCCTCGAGATGAGCAGGCGATCGCCAGCAGGTTGGGCGGAGCGTTCTCATCGATGGAGACGATTGACTCGAAGGACCTCTTCAAGACCGCTCGGAGATTCGACCAGGCGTCCGGCGCCGAACTCGCCGTCGCGACAATCGACCTCGCAGCACAATGCATGACCAATACTGGATCCCACCTGAAGTCCGCACGTAGCCGGCTCGAAAAGGGCATGACCTCGCGACCGAGGGCTGGATCGGCCAATGCTGGCGCGGTGGAGGCAGTCAATCACGTCGTGACCAGCGGGCACAGCGCAGTCCCGGGGGCGCTGAAGGCCATTGCCGAACTGCCCAAGGTGCGGGTCTATCGCCACGAACTGCTCGAGGAGTCCGTCAGGGCGATCCGCTCACACCGGACGGATTCCGAGCAGACCCTCGAGCAGGTTGCTTGGAGGCTACGTGACGACGCCCGAAGGCGAGGCCGTACCGTCCCGACCCGGGTTGTTTCTCGAACCCTCCTCGTCAAAGGCCTCGAATTCGATCACGCACTCGTCCTGGATGCCAATGAGCTGACCACCGAGGAGCTCTACGTAGCGATCACCCGGCCGCGCTTCTCGCTCACCGTCCTCAAGTAGACGGGGAAGTGCTCGACCTTCTCCGAAGCACCTTGTCCGCCACTCAGCGTGACTGCCAGCCGTGTCCTGCCGACGTCCAGTGCTCCGCTGCCCCACCGCCCGGTAGATCCTCGGTAGATGGCCGCCAACGCAGAAGGGGCCTCGCCTAGGCGAGACCCCTTCTTAACATGCATTTCCTTGGTGGCGGGGGCAGGATTTGAACCTGCGACCTTCGGGTTATGAGTGCACCGACTGTCGTGCGGTCCCGGCGGTGTGCGGTGGCGTGCGTCCTGGTCAGACGCACTTTTCACCTCAAAGCGCTCTCCGTTCGTGGGACCCCGTAGGAGGCAGTGTGCGCAAGTCGTGCTAGCACGCTGCTGACATCCGGCGACGCACCGGCACCGGTACGTAGCCTGCCAGCCTGGAGACGCCGGCGCCGAAGTGGACGACCAGCGTTCGCAGTTTCCCGCAAGGTTCCCTCCCCGACTGCTACCCGAATCATGGCGCCCGAACGACGTGCGGCTCCACGACTGGCAGCCAGCGCGAGGGTCGTTGCCGATAGCCGTTCGTCACTTCGCACAGCGTGAACACCAGTTCCTCCTTGGCCCGGGAGGCCATGACATGCAGCAAGGCGAGTTCCTCCTGCACCTCGGGATCGGAGACCGGCCGACCCTTCACAAAGAAGCTGGGTATCTGGCCTTCTTCGAACCCCATCACGATGACCTTGTCGAATCCCTGTCCCTTCCCGCTGTGCCCCGTGAGCAGATGGACGCCGGGACCAACGGGCAGGTCGACGTCGCTGCCGATCCGGATCCGCTCGACCAGGTTTCGAAGGCTCTCCTCGTGGATCAGATCCGCCAGTTCATCTGCTGCATCGCGGAGGTCGATGAGCGTTGACGCGTTCTCTGGCGGCACTTCGGTGAAGCAGCGCAGATACAGCTCCTCCACCTGATCGCGAGGAACGGGCACAGTGCTGAGGACACCGTCGAGATGCTTCCGAAGCAACCGGACAACCTCCGGACGGTGGAGTGGGTGATCCCACGTCTCGACCCCGACGTCGGCAGATCGAGCGTGCTCGAGGAAGACATCTCGCCGGCCTCCGGGCTTCATCCTCGTAAGTACCCCGATGGTGATCTCACGAGGTGGGTCCTCGCCGAGCGCCGTGGCCTGCCAATCCTTGATCCGGTCGAGCAACCATGACGCTTCGGCAGTCTGATCGCCGAAACAGGCGAGGGTCGCGCAGCCCAGTCCTGCCCATCGATCAGGATCAGCGGAGACAAGCGGGGAAGCTCCGAGCTGCATGGCGATCGCGCTCACCACAGCGAGCACCTCCGGCGAGGAGCGATACGACTTCTCAAGCTGGACGCGGTGCGGCTGCCGGTCACGGATGCGAGCAAACACCCAGGCAGGGTCGGCACCGGCGAAGGAATAGATCCCCTGCGCTCGGTCACCGGCGAACACGGTGCAGCCAGAACCGATCGACTCGATCATGTCGTACTGGACTCTTGTCAGGTCCTGCGCCTCGTCGACGAGGACGTACGCGTACCGCTCTGCGTAGAGATTGGCGACGTCCTCGTTCTGCAGAATCCGGAGACCGAATCGCAGTACGTCGTCGTGGTCCATACGTGACTCGGCTCGGAGCTGGCTCTCATAGAAGAGCGCAGCAGCAGACCCTGTCTCATCGATGTACTCGAGCACCTCTGCATCGGACCGAGGCCCCGACTTCGCCTGCCGAATTACGAGGCGCATCTCCTGCTGCGCTCCGCGCGGCACGTTGTGTTCTTCGAACGCTCGCCTTTCGATTGCCCGGAGCGCCCGATCGTCGGGCAGAAGTTCGCGAACCGAGTCGTCGAGCACATACCTGTGCCGGCTGTAGAGATGAAGCCCGAGCCCGTGGAAATTCATCACGGTGACATGCGTGCGGAAGTGAGCGCCTGCGTGATGGGCGAGGCGGGCCGCGAGGTTGTCCCGAGCCTTGTTGGTGAATGTCAGAGCAAGTATTCGGCGACCAACCGGCAAGACTCCATTTCGGATGCATGCCGCCGACCGCCGGGCGAGCAGCTCGGTCTTCCCGCATCCGGGCGGTGCGATGATGAGCGTGTCCGTCAACGAGTCGAACTCGCACCACTCGTCCGCATCCATCGTGGCCACTACCGGACCGCCCTCTGAACAAGATCGCTGACGGTTGTGAGCGCACTGGCCTGCGCAGCCGTCATGCCATCTGCGAGCGCTGCGGCAGCCTCGACCTTGTTCTTCCGGAGGACGAACTTCGCGAGATCGGCGGGGGAGATCGAATTGATGTCGCTGGCTCCCGCAGCCGCCTTGATTCCCGCTTCGGTGAACAAGCCAGACGTGGTCAGGAGAGCGACGATGGCGACGACACCCAGCGCCGACGCATACTCCTCTTCGAGATCACCGACGCAAACCAGAACGTCGTGGATCGGAAGGTCTGCGACGGTGACGCCGAGGGCGGCAGCAGGAATCGGTGCCTCGTTCTGGTCGACGAGCCCAAGCAGCTGGATGCCGAAGCCAGTCGGTCCGAAAAGGCGGATCGCAGGCTTGAAATTGCTGGCACCATTCAACGCCACGACCGTGACACCCAGCCGGTCCAGTTCGATGCCAAGCAAGCGGGCAACCGCATGCACGATGATTCGGTCCGAAATGCCCTCGACGAAAACGATGCGCTCGGCGGTCAGGGGTTCGAGCGCCGACTCGACCCACCAGTGCTGGCGACCCTTGGGGTCGTTGGCGTACGCCGATGCAGGGAGCTGCCGAGCACCGCCGGATGTCAAGGCCACCGCTTGATCAGGCGTGAACCGAGCGAGGACCGATGGCGCGTGGGTCGCGACCAGTCGTTGGCCAGGTGCAGACGCTAGGAGTTGCGCAAGGTTGGCCTGACCCCGAGGATGCAGGTGTATCTCCGGCTCATCGATGGCAAGGATGCGGGCAGTGCGTCTCGCCAACAACTGAACGGCGACAACCGACAAAGACCTCAGCCCGTCCGACTGCGCGGAGAGCGGGGTGCGTACGCCGTTGCGATCGAACTGCAGATCGAGATCACCAAGCGGCTCACCAGCGGACGAGCCGGGCAGATCGACTACGACTTCATCCTTGTCGATCGGCTCGGGGAACAGCCCGCTCAACTCACGGGCGAGGTCCTCGCGAAGCGTCGTCAGAGCGGGCGACGCCTTGAGCGCGTCACTGAGGTCTTTCAGCTCATCTTGGATGGCCTTCGCTTCGGTTGGGTCGAGAGTGACCGCCCGTAGCAGGGACCGAACAGCGCTCGTTCGCCCGCTGCCCAGATCCCGATCGGGAGAACGGTTCGCCGGCAGGTATGACCAACCAATGTGGCGCAGGTCCTCTCGGTTCACCGGAGCGTCGTCCACCATCGGCTTCACGAACGATCGCTTGATGTCCAGTCGCTCTGGGTCGATCGCTGAGACCTCGGCCGTGAGGCGAACGGTGAGCCACACACTGCCACTTGCAGCACCGGTGCCGACTTCGATCTTGTCGGCGAAGTGAGCTTTGTCGTCCGCATCAAGGCCCTCAAGCCTGACTTCAACGAGCATGGGCTTCGATGGGTCTCTGAGCTGATTTGGGTCCAAGGACGCCACGAGCTGGTTCCAGGATGCTCCGAGCAGCCCATCGAGCAGTCGAAGCACTGTCGACTTGCCCGCCGCATTGGGACCGACGAGAACGGCGTGGTCGCGCACATCGATGTGGAAGTCGGCAACCCGCTGGTGGTTGGAGATGATGATCGATGAGATCCTCACCCGGGGCCTACTTCGCTGATCGAGACATCGCCGACTCTCACGGGCTCCATGAGCAGAACAGTCACGTTGTCCCGACCGCCGGCGTCGAGCGCCAGACGAAGAAGGGCTTCAACGGCCTGCACCCCGCACGTCTCTCGCAGAACACCGGCAATGCGGTCTCGGGTGACGAAGTTCGTCAGTCCATCGGTGCACATCAGCACGCTTCGGGCGGCCCCGAACTCGTCGCTGTAGAGATTCGGTTCGATGTTGACTGGCTCGCGCCGGCCACCGAGCGTCTGGGTCACGACCGTCGAAGGGAGACCGGGCAGTTGTCCGCCGCGCGCCGGAACATCATCGGTGCTGAGCTGAACGAGCCGGCCGTCCATGAACTCGAACACCGCGCTGTCACCCACGTTGGCGACAGCGATGCCGTCGGTGCGCAGGAGCACGGCCGCCGCGGTGGACCCCATCTCCAGCGAACCACAAGGCTCGGACATTGCGTCGTAGATCGCTTCGTTTGCGGCGTGGAACGCCTTCACCAGAGCATCTGGATCGGCCGGGTTGGCGCCGACGATGTGCTGAACGGCCAACCAACTTGCGACGTCACCGCCGGGGTGGCCGCCAAGTCCGTCGGCCACAACGGCAATACACGACCCACCGGAAATGACAACGGAGACGACCTCGCCGTCAACCGACGATGCCCGCAATTCGGTCGCACCGACGCAGTCCTCGTTGCGGCGTCTCACGGCTCCGGTGTGCGTCGCTGCGCTGATCCGAACCGAGATCACGGCCTCGCCACCAAGAGGCGCGTCGCTCGGTCGTCAACCGCGAAGTCGTCGGCATCCGGCGGCCGCTCGCCGTCGAGCGGCAGAACGCGACCGGACAACTCGATGGTGATCCCCGACGGGATCGCCACAGCATTGCGCTGGCCGACGACCCGTGGAACGCCCGGGGCCAATCGAACATCATCCTGGGTGCCGTCGATCCAGCGCATCATGCTTCCGTTTCGCGACTTGAGGTCCTCTACCTCGACCCTCCCGGCTTTGCGTGTGAAGGCGACGTGACAGCGGCTGACAGCATCGACGCCACCGGCGGGCAATCGCGATTCGAGGCCGACGCATCCCTTCGAGTCGTTTCGGCCGACCACCACCCGGTCACCTTCCTCGAGCAGCAGGCGGAGGCGCTCCTCGCCATGTAGGAAAACGATGAGTTGGGAGGCCGCCGATCGCGGCTCGCCGACAACCAGCGACCGGTCACAGCTCGGGCACACGAACTCGTCGGCACGATCGTCGAAGCGCGGTAGCTCCGGGAGGCGCTCCGGCCAGAGCTGCGCAAGCAGGCAATGCGGGTTGCTGCATCGGAAGTACGTCTCGGCGGCGCGTCGGATAACGCTCTGTCGTCGGAGGCGCCGGGCTTTCAACTCGGCGCTCTCTTCCTTCCTCGACAATCGATGGTGGGTGTGCACTCCCATGTCCCGCAGGAACGGGCGAATCGTCTGGTCAGGTCCGGGCTCCCAACCCACGAATCGATCGGTGGTCCCTTGGATGGCGGGGTAGGTACGCCGGAAGTCGTCGAAGCTATCCATCGAGGCGACCAGCGTGCTGGCGGTTGCCTGGGCGCCGAAAGCGAGTTCGAGGAGACGTTCATCGGCGATGGAGCTGTACTCCAATGATCCGCTCTGTTCCAACTCCCGCAACCGGCGCTTGCCAGCCGGGTGGAGCAAGGAGGGAAGGCTTCGATCCGCCACTTCGCGAACTGCGCCGAACTCGATGTCGCTGTCCATGAGCGCTTCCACGAATTGATCGAGCAGCGTCGCGTCGGCTCGCACACCGACAGGGAGCAAGCGCGAGTCGCGGCAGAGATTCGACAGGTCAACCACGAGGGGCGGGCCGCTTGCCGTTCGGGTCACAACGAAGCCCGAATAGTTTCGAGCGCGGCCTTCATCTCAATTGCCGTCTGGAAGCGAACGTTGCGATCAGGCGCGCAGGCGCGGAGGAGGAGCTCGGCGAGACCTGCGTTGAGATCCGTGCGGAACTGGCGTGGGTCGCGTGGTTCGACGTCGAGCGTCGGCCGGGCTTGGAGGTAGGGGTGCTGCCCATCGCAAAGCAGCTCGTAGAGCGTGACGCCAACAGCGAAGAGGTCGGTGGATACATCCCACCGAGTGAGGTTCGCATCGGGCGGCTGATACGGCGGCGTGCCCGACACGGTGCGGACTGGATCACCGACTCGTGAGGCGATGTTGAAGTCCAGCAGCTTCGCGCCTGCACGCGTCAGCATGATGTTCTGCGGCTTGATATCTCGATGAACCAGCGCGTTCTCGCTGAGCGACATCAACTCGTCGTACTCATCGGCGGTGATCTCACCCTCTCGCTTCTTCAGGTCGAGCGCGTCGAGGCGCTCACTGTCGGGATGGATCGCAACGAGTGCGCTGAGGACGTCGAGGGCTACGTCGACGGACTCCCGATCGCGAAGCTGCTTCTTGCCAGTCGTGTAGTCGGCGAGGAGCTCACCCTCGATGTACTCCATGATGAGGTACCACTCGCCGTGATCGGTGCGGTCGGCCCAGATCACTTTCACGACGTTGGGGTGATGGACCTTGCGGAGCGCGCTGATCTCACGGCGAACAGCGTCGTAGCCGGCGGCGTTGTCGAACAGCTTCAATGCCCGCTCAACGCCCTCGACGACATCGCGAACTCGGTAGACCTTGGAGAAGCCGCCAGCGCCGAGCACTTCTTCGACCTCGAACCGGCCGCCGATCGTGTCGCCTGCGGTGAAGTCGCGCGCCGGGGTGTTCGACGACACCTCCTTCGGATCAGGTGCAGGCAGCACTTCGCCGTCGGCGGTTTGACTGTCGACCGGATGAGCGTCGACCTCGCTCTCCATCCGCAGTCGGTGCCGCACGGACTCATCGCAGTAGACGATCGTGTCCGCGGCGTCGCCGATCCGATACGAGAGATCGACCTTGCCGAACTCGGCGGCGCCGATGAACGCCTGAGCTTCCTTCACCCGTCGACGCATCTCGAGGGCGAGCGTGGCGGCCCACTCCAGGAAGTCATCCGGGACTTCCATCTCCGGGTTCGGGTACAGAAGCCGGAGGAGTCCGTCGACGGTGTTGTTGGCAGCCTTGCGATCACGCCCGCTCAGTGCGGTGCCCCACTCGAGCTGGCCCTGGAGCACGTCGAGGCGCGTGGTGCGGCGGAGTTGACTCCAGACCTCGGCGAGGTAGTCGCTGACGAAGCCGAAGTGTGCGGTGAAATACGAGGGGTCGAGCTTTGGAACGTCCCAACCGGGCAGGTAGGCATGGATGCGGTCCATGAACGCGGTGTCGTCGCGCATCTCCTTCGGCAGAGGCGCCAGCAGGTGTCCGACTCTGAGCTGGGTGTCGACGTCGACATCGAAGTTGCCGACCATCACGATTCCGCCCTCGGCGCGGATCGATTCACGGCCTCGGCTGAACTCTCCGGACTCCATGTAGCCCTTGAGGATGTTCACGCCTTCCTTCTGGTCGAAGGAGACGCCGGAGACCTCGTCGAAGCAGATGACGTCGTATTGGGCGACGAGGCCGCGTCGACCCGTGTTCATGTTGACGAACATGTTGGCGATCGTCGCTTTGCCGCCCGACACGAGGTGTGCGTACGGCGACACCTGTTGGAACAGGTGGGACTTGCCGGTGCCGCGCGGGCCGAGTTCAACAGCGTTGTAGTTGCGGACGACGAACGGGACCATCCGGGCAATCAGGATGTCTTGCTCACGGCGACTCAGTCGGCAGGGCTCGAATCCAACACTGCGGAGCAGCAGGTCGCGCCACTGATCGAGCGTGAACTGGGCACGGCCGGCAGTGAACGTGCCGAGCGCGTCACGCGAGGACATCTGAATCGGTCGGATGGCTTCGACGCGAAACGGTTGTCCCCCTTGATCCTTGGCGAGAGCTGCGATGTACTCCAGCGTTACCTCGGCGTAGAAGCCCCCGGTGAGCATCCGTTGGTGGGCATCGACAAGTTCAGCGGAGATGTGGATGTCGTTCAGCTGCAGGCTCGGCAGCTCGGCCTTGTACGCGTCGCTCTTCGAGTCGAGCCGTGCCCGGAGCAGGTCGATGATCTTGACCCGCCCCTTCTCCCGCGCACGATGCTTGAACAGCTCCTCCTCGCCGGCACGCACCGTTCGGTCTCGCATCGACTGCTGCACCATCTCCAGTCCCGCGGCGATCTCATCCGGGTCGGTCGTGGCGCAATAGCGGCCCAGCATGAACTCGCCGACGTAGGTCGGCACCGGGTACTGGCCGCGGAACTGCTGGGCGAGGTCCTTCTTAACGAGGTAACCGTCGAACGCTCCGGCGGCGAGGGTGTCGAGTGCGTCGAGGTCAGTCATCGATTCTGTCCCACAGTTGTTTCGCGTTGGAGGAGAAGGGAGCCGTCAGCTCCGACTACGACCAGCTGTGCGAGCTGACCTTCGAGGTCATCATCCTCGACCAGGAGAATCACCTTGCCAGTCCCACCGGTCAACCGAGCGAGATCGGCGATGCTCGACCCTGGATCACCAGCGTGACGACGCAGATCAACCCTCGCGCCATCAGGAAGATCGGTGAACTCGACGACCAGTGTGAGACCGCGCCACTTGACGCTGGTGATCTCGGCCCGCGAAATCGATGCGGTTGCGGCGGTACGCACGGTCAGTCGCGGGACGATGCACTCTTGGGGGCTGACGCCACCATGCTCGTAGGTCTGGTTGGCCTCGAAGCATGAGATCCCCGGAGCGACCGCTATCCGCACATCCTTGTCCCAGTGCCAGGGCACCGTTGGAACATCAACGGATGCACCATCCTTCACTCTTGCGCACCGGCCCTTCTTCGACACGGTGGCAGCAACCGGCAGGCCCTCGTTCTTCGGAAGCCCGGATGGCAGCAGCACCCATCCGTGGTCGGTGACAACCGTGACCGTTGACCAGCCAGCGTCGAGCAAGTCCCGAATCCTGCGGGCGATGCGCGACACCTCGGTGTTGATCTCGTGGGCGAGGCGGACTCCAAGGTCGTGTCCTTTGTGATCAACTTCGCCGGTCTCGGTCCACGCTCGGCCGCTCGGATCTCCAGTCTCGTGTGGTCCCAACACCCGCACGCCCGCCTCGTCCAGCAAGGAGCGGAGCACCTGCACGCCGGCGGTGGCACCGCTCGACGCCCGGCAAGCGTCAAGCGCCGCGCCAGGACCCAGGAGAGATTGGTCGATCGGGACGAGCACAGGCTTCGCAGTCTGCGTGACCGTTGGCAGCGCTGCTAGACCCACCGTCGTCGACACCAAGGCCCCTGCGCCCTCCAGTCGTTCGACAAGTAGATGGGCGACGTCGAGGCGAAGCCCATCGACGAACACCACGACCTCTCCGGTCAGGAGCTTAGGGGCGGCGGTGGCGACGTAGCTGCCGGAGTTGGCCGCCGGCCCCACCGCGTCCAATAGCGCCTTCGCTCCATGATCGAGCCACGGCCGGTAGATCGCTGTCAACGCGGACGATATGGCCGCAAGATCCGCCTGGCGATCAACTTCGTCCAACGCTCGCAGGACCGAACGGTCGACCTTCCACCCGTTGGCGGCGTACCACCCGCTGATCTCGCCAACGGAGCCAGAAGGGCTCGTCGAGGCGGTGCTGCGAGCGATCTCAGCGAGGTGCTCCAGCGCCAACGCGAGAGGCGTCCACCCAAGGTCAGCCCACACGTAGCGGCGGCGAGCCTTGTGGTCCTCCTCGAGCTTCAGCACCGCCTTCTGCGCATCGCTCGCAGGCAGGTGCTCCAGTCCCGTCAATGATTCTCGCAGCGCCTCTTCCGCATCTGCTGCCGGACCGGGCCATGAACCCGGGTTCGACAAGATGAGCTGCGCAGGCTGCGCCTCGCGCAGTCGACTCGGCACGTCCGGGTACTCCGCCGGCGACTCCCTATAGCGCTGCCACACCTGCTGCCACGCCCCTGCACCCTCACCGAGCAGACGCGCCGCTGCGATCACGCCCGCCGAGGCCGGGTTGAAGCCATAGTCGGCCTTGCACTGCGCGAGAAAGGCTTCCCATGCGGCACCGCCCAGCTCGTGTTGCACGGTGGTGGGGTCGTCGATCCAACGCAGCAGGAGACGCACCGGGTCGGGGTTCAGCAACCCATTGACGAACGTCGCGTCGATGTGTCGGCCTTCGAGTCTCGAGAACGACTCTCGCACCAAGTGATCGAGGCCCGCGATGAGTGCCTGTGCTGTCGAGTCGTCGCCTGCGACGCTCAGGCCTAAGCCGCGCTCGCTGTTCGTCAGCAGCGCTCGAACTGTCCAGTCCTTGCCGCTGCTCTGGGTGAACCACTGGCTCCGGTGCTGCAACGAAACAAGCGGCGCCAAGCTCTGGTCGTCTCCCGTGGCCGACCGAAGGTCGTCGCGAGACACACCCGGCAGGTACACGACGGGCAGACCATCTGGCGCGTCAACCTCGACTGTGCCGGCCACGACGCACCGCACCCAGAACGCTGGGCCACAGCCGCGCTCGGGATCGTGCGTGCCAAGAATGAGTACCCGGCGCCGCTCGCGCAGACGACCGATGGAACTCTCCCACTGTCGAGCCTTGTCCGGCCACAGTAGAGCGACCGGCGGCGCGAAGACGTTCCCATCGCTACTCGCTGCTGCGTCGAGAACAGCGACAAGACGGTCGAGGAGGGTGTCGCTCACGCCGATGCTCCCCGTGCAGCACGCTTCTCCTCGGCCGTGAAGTGAAAATCGTTCAACCGCTCCGAACCATCGACATTCGTACCCCGGTCCTTGCGCCAGTGGATATTGAACGACGACCGAAGGACACCTGCCTCCACAAATGGGCGGACATTCACCCGCACGCCATCATTGACATCTGGGTCCCAGCCGATCGGTTGCTCGGCCAGCGGCTTCCACCGCACGTAGATGTCGGTGGGCGGCTCACCTTCGAGTATCTGCTCCAAGGCGGCGCGCAGCCTCGATGCGGCCGCAAGGCGAGCCTCGGCTCCCGCCTTCTCGTCTCGCACCTCAGCTCGCTGACGCTCGATCCAGTCACCCAGGTAGGTGTAGGTCAGTTTCTCCAGCGTTCTACGGTCAAGGCGGTGGTAGTTCACCAGCGCAGCGAAACCGTCACGTTGCCCATCCCAGATGTGCCAGATGAACGGCCGGTGTCCGAAGAGCGCGCAGTGCTGTTTGAAAAAGTCATCCCGGAGCCAGTCAGCGAGGTTCGTCTTCTTGCTCCCCGACTCCTCCAAGAGTTCCTTCTGCTTCGCCGGGGACCAAGACGAGCCGAATGCGACCCCCAGCAGTTGCCAAAGCCGATCGGATGCCGGCGGTTCACCAGCTACCGACGGAAGGCAGACGACGCCATCGGCATCGGCGAGGCGATCAAGATCGTCCGACTCCGGCTGTTGCGGCCACCGATAACCCGCGAGTCGAGCGACAGCGGCGTGGAGTGGCGTGGTGGATGATGTCGGCAATCCGTTGAACAGCCACTGAGTTGGATCATCCGACCGAGGCTTGGTGTCCGTGCCTCCATCAGCTCCGGCCAGCCTCCAACGTTCCAAGTCGAACGGCACCTCCACCATCGATGCTGTAGCGACGCCGATCTTCTTGTCGAACGTGCGGATCGCGCGCTCATAGCCAGCGTCGGTGACGAATGCCTCAACCGCCTTCAGGTTGTCAGTGGAGTGGGGCAACAGGACCACGCAGGATTTGTCGTACGCACGCCCGAGATAGCGCGTCGCGACGACCGATCCCATTCGACCCACGAGTATTCCTGGCTTGCCCCAACAATTCAGTCCTTGGATTCGCGCTCCAGGATCGGCAGCCAGCGGTCCCTTTCCACGTTCCCACCGGATGACCGTCGAAAGCCCGTCGATGGCTCCCGGCTTAGATGGCGCCGTCTGGAACGGTTCCCACAGGTCGCTATCGGGGCTGTTGACCTCCCAGAAGAACGGTCGATATCGGGCGCTGTCGCCGGTCGACAGGCCCTCGACGCTTCGCGCGTACTTTGATAGCTCCTCCGCAGCGACGCCGAGCCCGAGGGCGACCTTCATTCCAGGACGACGAAGGACAGCATCTTGGCTTTCGATCAAGAGATCGCCAGTTGACAGGTGTGACGCCTTGTTCACCGGTCCTGACTCCGATCGGCAGTCAAATGCCACAAAGTGCGGTGCGCTGTGCCCAGTGCCGGCGGTCCACAAGACGGGCTGTACCACCTCGCCGCTGATCGCTCCGAATGCACCGGGGCCAAGTGCGGCGTAGCTCAACCACGTCAGCTTGGAAAGCGCAAGCTTGCGAAACTCCTCGAAACTCTTCAGGAAGAAGAGCGTTTCTGGCAGCACCAACGCGATCGTCCCGTGCGAACCTGCGAGCTCACGCGCCCGAAGCGCACAGGCTCCGGCAAGGTCTGGCGCCCCCTGCCAGTAAAACCTGTCGGTGTAGTCACGGAGCACCTGCACCTGTCGGCCCCGACCAAGGTAGGGAACGTTCGTGACAACGAGAGTGTACGTGCGCGAGAGAAGGTCGGCCGCATGTCCGATGCCTGCCGCGCTCTGTCCCAGAACGTCCATCGCCGGATCGCTCTTCTCCCCCCGCAACGCCTCGTCCAGCAAAGGAGCGAGCTCGAACCAGTCGGCGTCATCGAGCGAACGCTGCGCTGACGTTCCCTGGCCCACCTCTGCTGCGCGCCTTGGGTCGATCAAGCTCCCCAGCGTGTCCGCGTCACGAAAGAGTACGTGCAGCCGAGTGAGTGCCCCACTTAATCGGTCGTCGCCCCCAGCGAGAACGGTCCACTCGCTGACGGACGATCTGACAGGTATACCGGTACACGCAACATTCGGCGCTGGCAGCTTCCGCCACGCTCCAGCGGTCTTCCATGCCTGCAGGACGATCGCGAACATGGCGATCTGGACGCACCGCGCGTCGAGCTCCAAGCCGAAGAGGTTGTCCCGTAACACAGCGTCCTGAGCGTCAGCGACCCCCAGACCCTCCTCTTCCGCCCTCATTTGCCAGAGCATCGAGAAGGCCTCGACAAGGAAGTGGCCGGATCCGCAGCATGGGTCCAGAACGGTGACCTCGGAGATAGTGGTCGGCCACCACTCAAAGCCACCCGCAGCGGGATCTCCGTCGGCGCCTCGACGTAGATACGCGAATCCTTTGAGAAGGGGGCTATCGGGGTGTCGTCTTGCCCACCAGGCCCCGAGGGTGTTCTGCAGTAGGAAGTGGACCATGTAGTTCTCGGTGAACAGCTGGGTTACCGGCCCAAGGTCGGCGCCACCGACCTTGCGCTCGGAAGCGTTGACCTCGTCCTTCGGATCCTTCTGCCAGTACTGGTACACCCAACCGAGCGAATCGTCGGCCTCGAAGAATTCTGACGGAAGGCTGGCCAGGATGCCTTCGAGCGCTAGGCGACCTTCGGGTGCAAGCCGTAGGCGGACGCACGGGTCATCGAGTCGGAAGATGCCCGGGAGGATCTCGGCGGCGAAACGTGCCGCGACCGACCAGCCGTCAGGCTCAGCAAGGGACTCGGCAAGATCCTCGCAATCGTCAAGGGTAACCGGGGCGCCGTAGTCGGGGTGGATCAACAGGTTGTTCTCCGCGAGGAACCGAGCAAACAACAATCGATGCCATTGCTCGTAGGCGCATTCCGCGATCAGCAGACCAATGTCATCGCCCTTGTCGCCGAGCTGGCGCGCTTTGGCTCGCAGCCCGCGACGAAGTTGGCGATCCTCCTCGTTGAGGTGGGAGGGTGGTCGGTCAGCGGAGATGGAAAGGGAAGTGAGCGCAGCACGGACGGCCTGCTCTGATGAGCGCCGGCCTTTGATGCAGACGTCCTCGAGGAGTCTTCGTTGATGGGATGTGAGTACAGGCACCGTTCGATCCCTCAGATGATGATGGTCTCGCCGTTGGCGATGTGATGGAGGAGCTGTTCACGCAGACCGACCAGGTAGGCGTCGACATCGGATTCCGTTCGCAGGGTCGCAGCGGGTGCGTTGACAGCGACGGACTTGGGTTCGAGCTTCTTGCCCGCCGCTTGTCGGACGCCTGCGACCTTTGCAGGGACGGCTTGCCGGCGCTCTCCCCAGGCGCTCAATGGCATGGAGTCGAGCGCCCTGAGTAGTTCCTCATCGGATCCAACGGACGGGCTGTCCGCACTGGACAGGCCCGACGCAGCCAGGATCGACTCCCGATCGGCCTGGCCGAGTTGCTGCCACTCGGCCGATGCCTCGATATCTGCGAGTGCCTTCGCCTGATCGTCTTTCGCAGCCTTCGCGGCGTCGATGACGGCAGTACGAAGCGCGTCAGCCAGTTCCTTGATGAGCGGTGCAACCGGGTCCGGCGTGTGCATCAGCAATCGCCCGGTCTCGACCGCGTCGCGTTGCACCTTGATGTCAGCAGTCGCTTCGAGCGCAGCAGCATGGGCGAGGAGCCGACCTAGCGTCCTCCACGCCTGCTCTCGACCAGGCCGCTGGGCAGCAGCGGCTGACCATGTCCTGATGTCCTGGCGGAGCTGTTCCGCATGCTCAGCAACGGCTCGAACCTGTTGATTTCCTACCAGCGCACCGATGCCAACAATGTGCGATGTATCGGGCGGTTCTGGCCAGGGCGGCGAGCCTCCCGCACGTGCTGCGATGTCGAGGAGATGCTGGACCAGCCCGCTGATGGCGGCGCCCTCCTTGCCGGGGGTGTACGGAACCTTGGCCTCAGTCAGTACCCCTCGGACGGCTAGTTGCTCCTGCTTCGTGGGGGGTTCGTCCTCTTTGAAGAAGGTTGCCTTCCCGATCTGAGTGGCGGGAAGTTCCTTGGGGCCGTCGACGGGATGGCCGTCTCGTTCGGCGCGGACGTTGCCGCTCGCAAGCAGAGCGAGCAGCGCGCCATCGATGGCATCTTTGGGCCACCCATAGGGCGCGTCCCCGAGGTCGCGCTGGAGGTCGCCGCCCTTCGTGCCGGACCCGGAGGTCCTCGCAAGCACCTCTTTGCAAACGGGGTTCGCCGGGATCTCTCCTTGCCAGCCAACCACGGCGAGGGCGTCGGGTGCCCCTTCGCGGGCCTTGGTGATGACTTTGCTCCACGAGGGGTCGTCGGCGGCGGAGAACCTCGGAAACAACCGGGCGAGAGAATGGTTGCCGGCGGTTTCGACGGCGTCTCGCAGCGTGCTCGTGGTGAGCTCGTTGCCGCCACCTTGGAAGACTCTCGACTTGGCGACCACTGCCGAGAACAGGCTCGCGAGCCGCAGTTGACCTTCGAGCACTCGAGACTGCATCCCTTGCTTGGCTTGGCGGCCCTCGTCGGTTTGGGGTTCGGGTCGCTGGCTCGCCGTGTCAGTAGCGGCCGCGAAACTCGCCAGCGTGTCGGCGATGGCCTCCGCGTCGATCTTCGGAAGCAGCACGAACACGGTGGGATTGTCGTTGCCGGCGGCGGCGGCGGCTTCTCGAACTTTGGCTCCGGTCACCCCCCACTCGTCGCGGATCCACACAGGGACTGTTGCACCGTCGATCTTGGGTGTGTCGTCTCCCCAGTGCCGGGTGAGTTTCCTGGATTCCTTGCTCTTGCCGTGAAGAAGCTTGAGTCCAGCAAGTTCGTTGTCGATCGCCCGCTGGAGCCAATCGTTCCGAAGCGACGACATCCGTGCGGCGTCGGAGCGAATGGAGGTCCGGCGCTGGTTGAACTCCTGTGTCCACTCGGCACCCTCGGCCGTTTGGAGCCGGAACTCCTCGCCGAGCTTCATCACTCGACCCTGCTCGACAAGTTCTTCGAGGATGCGGGGAATGTCTTTCCTGAGCCGCGCGCCGTCGAGAGCGAGATCTTCGACGAGAAGGTCGGCAATCACCGGAGCAGTCGCGCGCACACCCATATCGCCCACTCCGTCATGGGGCAGCTGGGAGATGACAAACACGAGTGCTGCGGCCCGGGACTTCAGCTCTCCGTCAGCGGAGCCGTCGTCGAGCCCACGGATCAGCTCGTCGATCTCCTTCAAAAGCACGCCGCTCTGCAACATGCTGGCGGACTCAGAGCGGAAGACAAAGTCGCCACCGATGACCGTGCCGAGGGGCTTGTCGGCAACGCTGCGGGCGGCCTCGTGGACAATCTTCAGTTGCGTCCGGAGTACCCCAGCTTTGCCAGCCTTGTCAATCGCGCGCAGTGCCCGTTCCCAGAAGCGACGGCGGGTGGGCAGGAGCGGGTAGTCGGCCACGATCGTCGCCTTGTCAGCGCCTTTCGCCTCCAGCCGCGTGCCACCGAGTTGCCGGTCGATCTCACCGGAGACCTTCCCAAGCGCCGCCTCGATCTCGGCCACCTTGTCGGCCTTCTTGCGGAGCACGACCTTGCGGACGACGGTTTCAACATCGGTATCCGACAGCGCGACCGTGACCGAGAACCGATCGATGAGCTTCTGCAGCGTCGGGTTCGCGGTGAGCGCAGCCTGGCCAGTGGCGACCACCAAGACCTGACTGTTGAATCGCGAGGCGCAGTCCTCAGCGATGTACTGAACCTGCTCGGCGACCTTGTTGTCGTCATTGATGAACTGCTGCATCTCGTCGAGGACGATCAGGGTCAACGGGATCTTGCCCGCAACCGTGCCCTGCAGGCGTAGGACGTCCTCCATGACGTTGAGCATCTGGGCCCGATCGATGTCGTCCACCATCGGGAACTGAGCCTGCAGGGCTGCGCTCACTGCTCCTGGTGTGGTGCCGAACGTCGCGCCCGCGTCGATCAGTGCCTGTGCGAGCACTGGGGAGACGTAGAGGTTCCGAAGCTCGTGCGTCAGGCTCTTGCCCTTCGACTCGATCTTCGCTCGCACTTCGTCGTAGAGCCCTTCTTGATGCAGCCAGAGAGCAAGGCGCGCCGGGCCATATTGCTGAGGGAGGCCAGCCGCGTCGAACACGACCCCGAGGAATGCCAGCCGAACCGACCCAGAGGCACCCGAACCGAGCGTTCCTGCCGCCGACCACAAGCCGCCACCTCGCTTGCCCGCAGCAGACAGCTCTTTGAGGTGAGCCACGATGTCCGCGGGCAGGGTCGTCAGAGACCGAGCAGAAGCTCCCGATGGAAGCGGGTAGTCGCGCCACAGGTACTCGAGAACGCGCATGAGGTGGGACTTGCCGCTGCCGTAGAAGCCGCTCACCCACACGGCTGGTTGCTCGGGTTGTCCGAGGTGGCCGAGGAACTGGTCGAGGATCCGCTCGAGCCCACGCTCGTACTCCCCCTCGCACACGAAGCTGGTCAACTCCCATTCGAGGGTCGCCCAGTCGCCGTCGTCCTCGGGGTTCTTGACCTTGGCCACGCCGAGGTTGGGGATGTCGCGCAAAGTCGGATCGATGGCGAACACATCTCGATTTGTCAGCGTCACAGGACCGCCCCCTTGTCGGCTGTGATGAGCACAGCGTGGTAGTTCCAGCCGTCTCGCCCGTTGAGGAGCCGGTAGTTGTTCTGTTCGACCTCGCCCGGGAAGAACACGAGCAGGCGGCCGGCTATCAGGTCTTCGATTCGGTCCACCAAGGTCGATACCTTCACGCGATCGCCGAGCCCGAACAGGCTTCCTGCGCCGACGAGGCCGACGATGGAGTTCGGTGTGCTCAGCTCGACGAGTTGCTGGCGCACATCGGCAACGAGCGTGTCGACGAAGCCCGCCATCTCGGGTTGGATCAGCTTCGGATTCTCGAAGTAGGCCTCGCGGTACTCGTGTGACGCCATCCACTTCTCGAATGCGTTGGTGATGTCGATCAATGCCCACTCGTGGCCAGCCGCCTTGGACGCAGTGTCGAACTCCTGGAGATGCAGCCGAAGTCGGCGCTCGTCGTCCGGCGAGTACACCGCCATCCAGACGCGCTGGGCGGGTGCCAGGCCCGTGGGCCAAGGGAGTCTGGTGAACCGCTGGTAGTTGCTGATCAGGTCGTCGATGCGGCTCACACCAGCTGCCCTTCGAATGGCCGGAGGAGCTCTTTGAAGCCCACTTCGATGACCCCACCACTGTTGCGCAGATCGATCAATGAACGTTGCGACGCGACTGAGGCCAGCTCGATCAGCTGATGCCGTGGCTGATCGAGGACTCGCGCCCAGATGGTGTCGAAGAGGGCCGGCCCCTCAACACCCTCGAGGTGACCGAGCAGCAACGCATACGCAACTGTCGACGGCGTGCACGTAGCCCGCTGGCGGACCTTCTCGGTGCGAGCACGAGTTACGAGGTGACCTGTCTGGCCCCAGGAGGCAAACGTGTTTCGACCGATCTTGGCCAACGTCGCCGTGCTGTAGGCCGTCGGGAACGTCTTCTCGACCGCCGTTGCGAACGCCACGCTCGTCACCTCATCCCCTGGTTCGAAATCGAACACTGCCGCAGCACTGGCGCGATATACGGCATCGCGGGCGAGCGCGCACAAGCACGCGAGAAGCGGCTGGCCGTTTGGGTCGTCCGTCCATAGGTCTCGAAGCGCACGGAACAACGTTGAATCAGGACGGAGGAGGTAGAGCTCGCGCAGGTAGCGAAGCGTTCGTTGTCGTGATCCGGCGGTGCCCTTGCCGAGAATGTTCTGTTCGAGCACGGCTTGCTCGTACGCCGACGCGGCTGCAGAGCGGTCGACAGATCGGAGAAGCTCGACGAGCGCGGGAACGATGATGGTGTGACTCGTCGTCGCTCCACCGCTGCGGTCGCCTGGCACGATCTCGTTGGTGCTCATGGGCGTGCCTCGCGTTCCTGCTGCCAGGTCAGGATGTCCTGCCGCTGCCACAGCCGAACTCGGCTATCGCTGCGGTCCACCACCGGCCGCGGGAAGTCCGGGTAGCGCTTGAGATAGGTCGTCACGCTGCTCGGATGGGACAGACGGAGAATGGCCTGCACCTCTGCAGCACCGATCAGGTCATCGGGGTCCACCATCCTCGCCATTGCACCAGTCTAGAGAAGTCGACAGCAGTTCGCCCGCCTTTCGTCGTCCGAGGCGAACGTCAGAACGCCGGATCCCGGAGCTTCGAGGACGAACTCCGAGCTGAAAGGCTGCGCGCTGCGGCGCCTCAGGCACACGAATCTGCGACGGAACGCGGGTCGCTTACGGCGCCCGGACCGAGTGCGTGACAAGCACCTCACTCAGGTCAACGACCATCGCGGGGTCGGACACAGCCGATCGGTGCGGCGGATTCGGCAATCCGGCCAGGAAGGTATGCACGAGGAACTCGAATCGCTCGTCTGCGGGGGAACGCAGCTCCGACACAGCGACGAGAGACGCACCGACGGCACCCATCCCTTCCAGGGAGGTTGCACCGGCTGCCTGAAGGCGATTCACGGCGACCGCCTCCTCACGAGCAATCCAACCCAGGAGCGATGTGTTCAGCGTGTCGTACACCCGCTGCGCAAACGACGGCTCGAAACCTACGCCGGTGAGCATGAGTACGAAGGCGTGGTTGAGCTTCACGAAACCGTCACTCATCCGGAACCGGCCCAGGCCAGCGGCCGCAAACCCTGGCATCTCGTCGGCGAGGCGGCGAAGACCGTTGGCGTAAGACCGAAGGGAGTCACGCCAGTCCGCAGGGTCGGCGGGCGGGACGATCTCTAGTCGGCGAATCAGGCGATCCGACACCAGGTCGATCAGCTCATCGCGGTCCTGCACCCAGCCGTACAAGGATTGATGAGTGACGCCGAGGCGCTCGGCCACGGCGGCCATGGTGAGATTCTCGATTCCGAGCTTGCAGGCAGCATCGACGATGTCGTCGCGGCTGATACGCGGCGGGCGACCCCGTCGCCGCTGCCCATCCGCGGCGTAGCTCATCGGGACCACCATAGGCGAAGCGGCCCGGGTGCAGGGATTACCTGCTCAGTGCTTTTCTTGCGCCCGCAGTTTTGTGCAGTACTATTCGTCTCAGCTGCCGCTCCTGCGGCGGTCGGGATGGGGGAAGGGCGACGATGCTCAGCCAACTCGATCGGGGTGCAGTCACTGGACTGCAGGGACAGTTCGTCGGTCTTCCGCGGCCTGGTCACCGGCTCCCTCGACCGAGTTGTCGCGCTCCGCACCTGAGCGGGGTGGGTTCCATGGTGTGCAAGCACCACGCCTCCGCCCAACGCGCCCTTCGGGCGCGTCGATCTGTCGAGTTGCCCAGGGGCCAGAGATGGGAATCGGCCAAGCGCTGACCATCCCTGCCCGCCGGCGTCACGACCGCCGCGCGTCGTGGGCCTCGGCCGCCGCGCCCTCGATCGCTGCAGCTCTCATCCTGACTACACGACCCGACGCACTCACCCTGAGTTCCCTCGTCGCTGGGGTCGGGCTTGCCGCTCTCGCAACCGCGGATGCGGTCTCCCACCGGCTCCCCGCCAAGCACGTGAGGGCGTTCGCTGGTCTGACTGCCGCGAGCCTGATCGGTGCGTCGTGGTGGCACGACGAGTGGAGCCCGCTGCTCCGGGCCGTCGAGGGCGCATCTGTCGTCGCACTCGTGCTCGGCGCGCTTTGGCTGGCGCTGCCCGGGGCGATCGCGTTCGGTGACCTGAAAGTCACCGTCGTTGCATTCGCCGCCGCAGCCGCCGTCTCGTGGCGTGCTGGCGCAGTCATGATCGTCTTGGCGTGCGTGATCGGTGGCTGCATCGCCGTGATCGCGAGGGTGACTCGTCGGCACCTCACGTCAGCGCAGCCGACCATTCCGTTCGTGCCGGGACTCGCGCTCGGCTTCGTCGTGGGGGTGATGGTTCCGTGGTGAGAGGTCGACTGATTGCAATCGTGCTGACGGCCGGCGTGCTGGCAAGCGGATGCTCGGGTGACGGCGCGGCCGGGCCGACGACCGACTCGCAGGCACCGAACACAACAGCCACAGCCAGCTCCGCGCCATCCTCGACAGTTGCTCCGAGTTCGACGCCGGCACCAACGACGAACGCTCCGTCAACCAGCGCGGCACCGTCGACGTCGCCGCCGAGCACGGTCGTCACGAGCGAGAGCCTGCAACCAACCATCGAGCAGCTCGTCGACTCGTACGACGCGGTGGTCGCCGAGATCCTCACCAACCCGAGCGTCGCTTCGAACGTCGACGACGCACTGGTCGGCCGCTACCTGGCTCTCTTCCCTGAGAACAGCGCATTTGCGACCGGGGCACTCGGATTCTGGGCGAGCGAGGCCGCTGCTGGCCGCTTCTACCGCGCCGGGCCGCGAGGAGCGATGTACGACTCAACCGTGCAATCGGTCGAGTTCCGCAGCGAGGCCGAGGCGGTGGCGAAGGTGTGCACGATCACCTCGATCCAGATCGTCGACAGCACCGGTGCGGCGCTCGAGTCCCAGGGCGGCGTCAACGGTGGCGAGGTCGTCGTCGTGCGAGTAGGTGACGACTGGCTGCTTCGTGATCTGACCGAGGCGCCGCCCGATGACTGCCCGCGGCCCGGGGACTCGTAGATGCGAACGCGCACGTGCGTCGCTGCCATCGGCGCGACAGTTGGTCTGTTGGTGACCGCGCCCACGGCGGCGATGGCTCAGGACGTGACCCAGTGCGTCGAGTGGTCACCCCGTGGCTACTGCATCGAGTGGGACGTGCCGACCCCCGGCACCCCTGGCTACGCCTGGAGACTCGGGCGGCGGCCCGCCTCCCGAGTGCTACTGGGTCAACCTCGGATACGACATCGAGGACCCAACGATCTACGGCGACTTCGGACTGGACCGCCCGCCGGAAGGCGTTGACGTCGTGTGGCAATCCTGGGAGTGCGCTGATGGCCGAACCACCTTCAACTTTCGGTGGGTGATCGCAGCCACGCCCGGAACGTTGGCCACAATCGCACGAGGCCGACTGGTCGGTGAACTGCCGCAACCCGTTGTTGAGTCATCACCACCAGCGGGCACTGCGTCGATCATCGGAGTTCCCGTGTTCGTCGCCGTCGTGAACTGGACCGGCGTCGTGACCGAGACCGAGTGCGCGGGCGGTCTGTGCGTGACCGTCACCGCTACGCCTCAGCTGACCTTCCGGCCGGGCGAGCCGGGCGCACAGACGGTGCAGTGTGCCGGCTCGGGAACTCGCTTCACAGCGAGTGCTGGAACGCCCGAGACCCAAGCGGACGCGCCAGGCGCGTGCGCCTGGACCTACGCGACTCGTACTGGAGCAAACGGTCGTCCATCGGCTTGGCCCGGGCAGGCGTCGGTGTCGTGGTCGATCTCGTGGACAGCGACGACCGGAGCGTCCGGAGTCGCTTGCGGCGGTGACTCGCTCTACCGATGTGCCGCGGCCAGTAGCGGAGGTTCAGACCGTGATCGAAGGTGGGGAGACACCATGAGTACGACCATGACTCGACGCAATGGAGCCGCTTCCCCGGACTCGGCGAACCGTGCCGCGCGACAGGCGACTGTCGTGGGTCAGAAGAAGGACCCGGTGCGCCGGCGATGGGGCCGGATCGGTGGCGGGGCTGTTCGCTGCGGTCGTCGGAGGCTGGCTCTTCGCCTCGCTCTATCTCTCGGCCGATGATCGAGTCGAAGTTCTCGCTGTTGCGACCGACATCGGGAGGTTCGACGTGATCGATCGGAGCGACCTCAGAGTCGTCACCATCGGCGAGGACACTGACGTTGCGTCGATCCCCGCGTCGCGTCTCGATGAGTTGATAGGGCGGGTCGCCTCGACCGACATCGTTGCCGGCGGGCTACTTGTCGACGGGCAGCTGTTACCTGCGGGTGATCGGCTCGTGACTGCCGACGAGGCGATCGTGGGTGTGTTGGTCGGGCCAGGTGATTCGCCGACAACGGGCATGACCCGTGGAGCTGTGGTGTCCGTCGTCATCCGACCGGCTGCCGGAACCAACGGCACCGTCGCTGAAGTACCAGGGTGGATCGCCGGGATCGGCGGAGAGGTGTCGTCGAGCGGAGACCGACCCGTAGAGGTCGTCGTGGCGCGGTCCGAGGCTGCCCGAGTTTCGGCCGCAGCGGCAGACCGTCGGGTCACGATCGTGGTGCTGGGAGACTGACGATGCGGCTGGGACTGGTGAGTGCGAAGGGGTCGCCGGGGGTAACGACGCTGGCCCTCGGAGCCGCAGCGGTCATGGACGCGATCGCCGTGGAGCTCGACCCGGCTGGCGGTGACGTCGAGTGCTGGGTGGGCCCGATCGGCGAGCCCGGGCTCATCAGGGTCGCCGGGGCGCTGCGTCACATGGCGGATCCGAACGGGGTGCTCGCCGATCACGCAGCTGAGGTGCACCCTGGGTTGCGTGTCGTGCTGGCGCCGACCGGTGGCGAACAAGCGGCGTCGACGTTGATGGCGATCGGCAATCGACTGGCCCCAGCCATGCGGGGTGAGGACGGTTCGGTGGTGCTCGACGGCGGCCGCTGGAACCGTGCTCAGCCAACCGCGGGCCGACTGGCGGGATGCGACGTCGTCGCCGTGGCCCTGGCTCCAACGCTCGGCGGTGTCGCCCACAGTCGAGGAACTGTCAATGCGCTCCGAGACTCGCTCGGGGTACCCGTCGTCGGCGTGCTGATCGGTGACCGCGGCTACAGCCCCGACGAGGTCGCCGGCGAGCTCGATGTCCCCGTGGCTGGGTCGATCGCATGGGACCAGCGGGGCGCTCAGTCATTGATCACTGGTGGTCCCTCCAGGTGGTGGCGTCGGTCGGCGCACGGCCGATCGATCCGCTCGTTCATCGACGCGCTCTCGACGTGGGTCCCGAAGGAGGTGGGCGCTCATGCCTGACCTCGGCGTGGAACGCATCGAGGTGACATTGCGGCGGCTCGTCGCCGATGAGATCGGCGACTATCTGCGTCGCTGTTCCGACGAAGGGCGGCGGCCACCGGACGAAGCCGATCAGCGTCAGATGGCGAGAGCGATCGTGCGGCGCGAGCTCGACGTGCGTGCGCGCACTGCGCTGCGCCTCGGCGAGCCACAGATCTCCGAGGTCGAAGAGGACGAGGTCACCGAGTCCGTGCTTGCGGCCGCGTTCTCGACGGCGCCTGCAATCGACCGGCTGCTCGAGCGTCGCGATGTCACCGATCTGCACGTGAACGGCTGCGACGACGTGCGCCTCGTCACCATCGACGGTGTCGTCGAGCGCGCCGATCCGATCGCAGCCTCTGACGCTGAGCTGATCGCAATGATTCAGGCGATGGCTCGGCGGGGCGGCCACATGGAGCGCGAATTCACCCCCGCCCACCCGCGTCTCGATCTGCAACTTCCCGACGGTTCGCGGCTCGCTGCCGCGGCATGGGTGACACCTCGGCCATACATGACGATCCGCCGCCACCTCCTGGTGGACGCCGACCAGGACAACCTCGTCCGTCGAGGAATGTACGACCGTGGCATCGCCTCGTTGCTCAGGGCCTTCGTCGCTGCCCGGTGGAACCTGCTCATCTGCGGCGGACAAGGTGTCGGCAAGACCACGCTGCTGCGGGCGCTGCTGCACGACTGCGAGCGGTCTGAACGTGTCGTGGTGCTGGAGCAGGAACCCGAGCTGCACTTGGACCGGATGCCCGAACGGCACGACCAAGTCCTTGTGTTCCTCGAACGACCACCGAACAGCGAGGGCGTCGGAGGCGTCACCCTCGCCGACCTGTCCCGAACGATCAAGCGGTTCACGCCCGATCGCATCGTGGTCGGCGAAGTAAGAGGCCCCGAAGTCATCGACATGCTGGAGGCGATGAGCCAGGGCATCGCCGGCTCGATGTGCACCATCCACGCCGACTCGTCATGGTCAGTGTTCCCTCGCATGTCGGTCTACGCACGAGCGGGCGGACGTGACTGGGCGACGGGCGACGTGATGCAGCTCGCCTCATTGGCGCTCGACGCAGTCGTCTTCCTCTCGAAGACGCGCGACGGGCGACGGGTCGTCTCCGAGATCCGACACGTCGACCACTACGACGCCGACACTGGGCAGGTGGTCACCGACGTATGGTTCGGCGCCAGCCCTGACGGTGTGGCCACACCGAACCCAACGTCGCCGATCCCCGTCAGGCTGCTCGACGAACTCGTCGCCCACGGCTACGACCCGTCGCTCCACGAGCGGGGTGCCTGGTGACAGCGCTCGCAGCGCTCTGCGGCGCGCTCATCGCCGGGGGACTCTGGCTGGCGCTCGCCTCATGGCGCCCAGTGCCCGCACCAATCGCCGAGCGGCAACCGACCGTTCGGGCGCGGGCCGTGCTCGAACGCGACCGTGTGATTGCAACCGCTGGTGCTTGTCTGCTCGTGCTGATCCTGACACGCTGGCCGGTCGCTGCGATCGGTGCCGCCGTTGCCGGATGGTCGATTGCTGCGATGCCCCGTCGTGCAGATCGCGAGCGTCACGAGGCTCGCACCGAGGCCATTGCGTTGTGGACCGAGATGCTGCGCGACTCGATGGGCACCGCGCGGGGCGTCGAGGGAGTCCTGGTCGCCACCGCCGCGGCGGCGCCCGTTGCGATCCGCCCCGAGATCCAGCGGATGGCGCAGCGGCTCTCCAGCGAGCCGCTCGGCGACGTGCTCGACGACCTCGCCACTGATCTCGACCATCCGCTCGGCGATCTCGTCGTCACAGCGCTGCGACTCACGTCCACCACTGGCGGGCGACGCGTGCGTGAGGTCCTCGCTGACCTCGCTGCCGCCGCATACGCAGAGGCTGAATCACATCGACGCATCGCCGTCGCACGGGAACGCCCTCGTGCCGCGCTCAAGTACACGGCGCTGATCATCGGCGGCTTCGTCGGTCTGCTGGCGATCTTCTCCCGGCGCTACCTCGAGCCCTACGACAACGCTGTGGGGCAAGTGGTGCTGGCCGCCGTTGGCTTCTACTGGGCTGCCGGTCTCTGGTGGATGCACCGGATGGGGCGCTCCAACCCGGTCCCGCGCTACCTCACCAACGCTGCTGGCGGTGACGCATGAGTTCGCTCACTGCCGTTGTACTCGCGGGCGCCGCGACCGGTGGCGGCGTCTGGTTGATGTGGAGCGGCTGGACCCCCGCTCGGCCACCGCTTGCACAGACGCTCATGCGACTCGGCCAGCCGGTGGTCGAGATCGCTCCCGAACGCGACAACGTCGACGTTCGGGTGGGGATGTGGGCGCGGCGAATCGGGCCGGTCGAACGAATCATCGCCTCGATGCGCACCGACCTGCGGGTGCTCCGCCGCGCCCCGGACGAACAGGCCGCTCTGATCGTCGTCTACACGCTGTGTGGATTCCTGTGGGCGCCCGTCGTCGCAGCAGGCGGATACCTGGTGGGAGTCCACATTCCGATCGGCATTCCGTTCTGGCTCGCGGTCGCCGGCGCAGCACTTGGCGCGGTCAGTTCCATCCGCACCGTCCGCACACAGGCGGCCGAACGGCGACGCATGTTCTCTCACGCCCTCGGTTCCTTCTGCGACGTGGCCGGCATGTGCCTGGCGAGTGGCCGAGGGATCGATGCCTCGATCCAGACCGCTGCCGCGGCGGGCGATGGCTGGCCGTTCGCCGAACTGCAAGCCACCCTCCGCACGGGCTACGTGCGCGGCGAGACACCGTGGGAGGCGCTCTCCCGCCTTGCCGATGAGTGCGACCTGACTGACCTGACCGAGCTTGCAGCCGCGCTATCGCTGGCAGGCGACGAGGGTGCTGCCGTACGCGACACAGTCTCCTCGAAGGCCAAGTCGATCCGCGAACGCCTGACAGCCAACGCCGAGCGGGATGCCGCATCGATCAC
>CXWK01004011.1_pt2 | contig 36470 bp, 21 predicted proteins | sample 590851 | NCBI WGS metagenome assembly CXWK01 (sample SAMEA3498364, study PRJEB10139) | wastewater metagenome | biome: wastewater treatment plant; material: activated sludge | place: Denmark | collected 2014-08-01
GGCTCGCGGAGGACACCGAGCTGCATTTCACGCTAGCCGAGAATCCTTTTGCTGCCTTGGCCGGACACGAACCGTTGGTGCACGCGCACGGCGCCTTCAAGACCTTGGCCACCGCATTGCACAAGATCGCGAACGACGTGCGTTGGCTGGCCTCGGGACCGCGCTGCGGCATCGGCGAACTGCGCATCCCGGAGAACGAACCGGGTTCCTCGATCATGCCGGGCAAGGTGAATCCCACCCAATGTGAGGCGCTGATCATGGCCTGCATCCAGGTCTTCGCCAACGACGTCGCGGTCACGATGGGCGGCGCATCCGGCAACTTCCAACTCAACGTCTGCAAGCCGCTGATCGCGCACGCCTTCCTGCAGAGTGCGCGTCTACTCGCCGACGGCATGAATTCCTTCCGGCAACACTGCCTCGAGGGACTCGAACCCGATCGCGAGCGGATTGCGGCCCTCCTCGATCGTTCGTTGATGCTGGTCACGGCATTGACGCCTCACCTCGGCTACGACCGCGCCGCCGCGATCGCGAAGCAGGCCCATGCCGATGGCAGCAGCCTGCGCGAAGCGGCGCTCGCACTGGGCGTCGCCGCCAAGGACTTCGACCTCTGGGTGCGGCCGGAGCGCATGACCGGTCCGTCCTGAGCCCAACTGCGGCGCGGATACCTTGAGCGGATCTTGATTCCGCTCGCCGCCATTGCACTCGCCTGCCCGCAGCAGGATCTGAGTTCCCAATTCGAGACCAGCGCGCCCGCGCGCGTGACGCTGTGGGCGGAATCGCCGTTGCTCTACAACCCGACGGCGCTGGACGTAGACGCGCACGGACGCGTGTGGGTGGCCGAAGCGGTGAACTACCGTCAGTGGAATGGTCGTAATCCTGGACGTCACCACGAGGCTGGGGATCGCATCGTCGTGCTCGAGGATGAGGACGGCGATGGGGTCGCCGAGAAGTGCACGGTCTTCGCGCAGGACGCGGATTTGGTGGCACCGCTCGGCATCGCCGTGATCGGAGACGCGGTGTACGTGTCCTGCTCGCCGAATCTCTTCCTCTATCGCGATCTGGACGGCGATCTTAAGGCTGATTCGCGCGAAGTCTTCCTCACCGGCTTCGGCGGCCACGATCATGATCACGGCTTGCATTCCGTGGTTGCCGCGCCTTGGGGCGGTTTGATCTGGAACGCCGGGAACGCCGGGCCGCACTTGGTGAGCGATGCTGGCGGTTGGACGCTGCGCAGCGGCTCGCTCTACAACGACGGCGGGCCCGCCTGGCCCGGCAATCGCTCCGGATGGATCAGCGATGATGGCCGCGCCTGGACTGGCGGCGTGGTCGGCACCATCGGCGAGGACGGACGCGGAATGCGCGTGATGGCGCACAACTTCCGCAACGAGTACGAGGCCGCGCCGGATTCCTTCGGCACCATTTACGTCAGTGACAACGACGACGACGGCAACGGCGGATGTCGCACGGTGGCGCTCACCGACGGTGGCGACTACGGCTTCTTCGGAGATGCCGGTGCGCGCTTCTGGCAGGCAGACCGCCGTCCCGGGCAGGAACGGCTCGCGGCGCATTGGCATCAGGACGATCCGGGCGTGATGCCGATGGGTTGTGAGAACGGCACCGGTGGCCCCACCGGCGTGGTGGTGTACGAGGGAAGAATGTTTCCTCATTGGGACACCTGCGTGATGGATGCCGATGCCGGACGCTCGCTGGTTTTCCTGCATCGCCCGCGCTTGACGGGAGCGCAGCTCGAACTCGAGCACGGCGTTCTGCTGCAGCCTGCGCGCGAGGGCAGCGGTGAGCGCGGAGCTTGGTTTCGGCCCAGCGACGTCGCCGTCGCCCCGGACGGATCCATCTTGATTGCCGATTGGTACGACCCTGGTGTCGGCGGACACGCGGCTGGAGACCGGGAGGCCTACGGGCGCATTCTGCGCTTGACGCCGCTGGATGCTGCTCCGGGCTGGGGACCGCTGGACGCGAGCGTGGATTCGCCCGCGCCCAACGTGCGCGGAACCGCGCTGCACGCGATGCATGCGGCGAGCGCTCCCCTCGCGATGGCGGCTGCCACCGGCGACGCTCTCGTGGATGATCGCGCGCTCGCGCGCCGCCTCTGGCAGTGGGCCGCACGCGCCGACGCACGCCCGCGCGTGGTCGAAGCCTTGCAGCACGCGAATCCGCGCGTGCGCTTGGCTGCGTATCAGGCGCTGGCACGCGTGCAAGGCGTGGATCGTCGGCGCGCGCTGGCTTTCGCCACCGATGCTTCGGCATACGTGAGGGCGCAGGTCGTCGCAGGACTGCGCGATCTTCCGTGGAGCGTCACGCAGGAGGCATTGGTGGCGCACGCGCGCGCACTTCCGACGGGGGATCGCGAAGCGTTGGAATGCCTCGGCATCGGCGCCTCCGGCAAGGAAGCGGAATTGTTCACGGTTCTCCTGCTCGAGCGCGGCGATGCCGCAGCGCTTGAGGCGGCCTCCGGGCAAGGCGGTGCGTTGTTCGAGCTGGCTTGGCGTCTCCATCCCATCGAAGCGCTGCCGATGCTGCGTAGCTCGGCCTCCGCGCCCGGCGCCTCCGAAGTCATCGCTCGGCGCGCGCTCGACGGGATCGGCCTGATGCCCGAGCGCGAAGCCGCCGAAGCGATGATCGCGTTCGCCCTCGCCGGACCGGAGGCACGGCGCGCTTACGCCGCCTGGTGGTTGCGCCGCAACGCCGATGGCCTCTGGCGCATGCACGGCATCGCCGATGCCGTCGCAGGTGAGTTCGAACGCGCTCGGCGCGTGTGGCAGTCCGAAATCCTTCATCCTGGGCAGAGCGCGCTCGCCGACCTCACTCTCGAAGGCGCCGAAGTGCTCTGGCTGGTGGTGGAAGACGGTGGCGATGGCATCAACTACGATTGGGCCGACTGGATTGCGCCACGCTTCGAGTCTGCCGACGGCAGCACGGCGTTGAGCGAATTGGAGTGGATCGAGGCGCGCGCCGACTGGGGTGAGGCGCGCGTGAATGCCGCCGCCGACGGCCGTGCTCTACGCGTGGCGGGAGAGGCAGTTGTTGACGGCATCGGAACGCACGCGAACTCGCGGATTGCCTACCGAGTGCCGCGCGGAGCCACGCACTTTCGTGCCACTTGTGCGCCTGACGACGGCGGCGCGGCGTCTCCCGGCACGCAGACCTCGATCCGTTTCGCCGTTCACCTCGAGCAGCGGCCCGATCACACTGAGCAGCGCGCACGTGAACGAGCCGCGCTGTCCGGTGATCTCGCGGCAGCGCTTGTGCTCGCCGAGAGTGTCGAGGGCGCGGTCTTCCTGATCGAGAACGCCGCCAATCTCACGGCGGTGGTGCGCGAGGCGATCGCGCCGAAGCTGCGCAATCATGCAGATCTCGCGGTGCGTGCGCTCGCCAGCGCCAGCTTCCCGGTGAAGACTGCGAGTGGAGTGAGTTATCCACCGCTCGACGAAATCGCCGCGCTACCGGCGAGCGCCGCGCATGGGCGCGAACTCTTCCGCGGTCGCGCCACTTGCTCCGCCTGTCACGTCATGGAAGGGCTCGGTGGCGCGCTCGGTCCCGAACTGACGCAGATCCGCAGCAAGTACGCTGCGCGTGAACTGATGGATGCCATTCTCAATCCGAGTGCCGGCATCGCCTTCGGCTTCGATTCGTGGACGCTGACTCTCGACGACGGCAGCGTGCGCGCCGGCTCGATCCTTGCCGATGGCGAGCGCATCGTGCTGCGCGATCTGGCCGGTCAACGGCAAGTCATCGAAGCGGCGCGCGTGGTGAAGCGGGCGCGCCAGGAGGTGTCGCTGATGCCCGACGCACCCGCGCTAGGACTGAACGCACAGGATCTCGCGGATCTCGCAGCCTTCTTGCGCGCCGATCCGGCGCGCGAGCCGGAGTTCGGAGCGCCTCTGCCGCTGTTCGGCGACGGCTTCGACGGTTGGGGCTTTCATCTGCCGGGCGGTGATCCCGCCAAGACCTGGACGCGCGACGGCGAGATCGTGCGCTGCAACGGCCAGCCCGCCGGCTACTTCTACACCGATCGTAAGTTCCTCAACTTCGAACTGACTCTCGAGTGGCGCTTCTCGCCCGGAGTCGCCGGCAATTCGGGCGTGCTGCTGCGCCTGCAGGAGCCGCATCAGGTGTGGCCGCTCTCGCTGGAGGCGCAACTCAACTCCGGCGACGCCGGGGACGTGTGGAACATCGGCAACTTCCCGGCCAACGCCGACCCGTCGCGCACGCAGGGTCGGCGCACCGTGAAGTTCATGCCTTCGGCGGAGAAACCGCTCGGCGAGTGGAACCGCTACCGCATTCGCATGGATCGCGGCATGCTGACGCTGGAGGTCAACGGCGTGATCCAGAACCAGATCCCTTGGTGCGAGGAGATCCCCGGCGCGATCGGTCTGCAAGCGGAGGGCGTGCCGATCGAATTTCGCAACGCGGTGGTGCGCGAAATTCTGAACTGAACGCCGCTACTCGGGGCTGCGCACGACCACGCCGCCCTTCATCACGAAGTCCACACGTTCCGTGGCGGAGACGTCGGCGAGCGGATCACCGGGCACGGCGACGAGATCGGCGAGCAGGCCCACGGCGATGCTGCCGCGATCGGGCGTGCGACAGAGCTCGGCGGCGTGAATCGTCGCGCTCTGCAGAGCCTGTGCAGGCGTCATGCCACGCTCGACCAGCGCGGTGAATTCGCGGGCGTTGAGGCCGTGCGGATACACCGCAGCGTCCGTGCCGAAGGCGATCCTGACGCCCGCGCGGACCGCATCGCTCACGCTCTGCTTGGCGCGCGGCAGGATCCACTCCGCCTTGCGGCGAATCGGTCCGGGCAGCGCGTCGAGATCAATCGCGTCGGCGAGGTAGGTGGTCGGCACCAGGAAGGTGCCGCGCTCCTTCATCAACACGAGCGCCTCGGCATCGAGCATGCTGCCGTGCTCGATCGAACTCACGCCGGCGCGGATCGCCGCTTTGATTCCCTCCGTGCCGTGCGCGTGCGCGGCCACCGCGAGCCCGTGCCGCGCCGCTTCCTCCACGATCACGCGCATTTCCGCTTCGCTGAACTGCTGCGCGCCGACCGAGGCCTCCCACGACAGCACGCCCGCCGTGGCGCAGATTTTGATCACCTGCGCGCCGTGCTTGATTTGGTAGCGCACCGACTGCAGCGCTTCCTCGGCGCCGTCGGCGACGCCGCCTTCGATGCCCGGCTCCATCACGCCCGGCGCATAGCCGGTGACGTCGGCGTGGCCGCCGGTGATCGAGAGCGTGTGTCCCGCCGGAATCATGCGCGGACCTTCGACGTCGCCGCGTTCGATCGCACGCATCAGCGCCACGTCGGCGAATCCACCCGCGCCGACGTCGCGCACCGTGGTGAAGCCGGCGTGCAGAGTCAGCCGCGCGTTGCGCACGCCGCGCAGTGCAGAGTCGGCGGCGGACTCGGTGACCGGGCGGTGGACCCAACCCTCCGTCAGATCGCCGGTCAGATGGGTGTGGCAGTCCACGAAACCCGGCAACAGCGTGCGGTCACCGAGTTCGATCAACCGCGCGTCGGCGGGCATCGGTGTGCCGACGGCTTCGATCGCCTGAATCTTGTTGCCCGCGATGCGCACCTGCACGCCCGTCCGCAACTTGCCGGATTCCGCGTCGAACATGCGCGCGGCGCGCAGCACCACGAGCGGCGGGACCAATTCAGCCGCGGGCTGTTGAACGAGCAGGAGGAGGGCGGTGAGCAGCACCGCCGCAGGCTACCAGGAACGCTGCGGCTTCTCTTTGCGCGAGTAGCGCTGAATCTCTTCCGCATTCAATGGACGTCCGGCGAGCACGCGCCCGCGCAGACGCATGCGCTGCAGATCGAGCACGACTTCCGGCGGAGGGCCTTCCGGCAGATCCACCGTGCTGAAGTCGGGATAGAGTTCGATGCGTCCGATCGCCTTGCCATCCACCCCGGCGCCGTTCGCGAGCGCAGCGACCAGGAGCGCCGGCTGCACACCGTGCACGCGTCCGATCTCGACGCGCCAACGCTGCATTCCGGGCTCCGGCGGCGGCACGATCCAGGCCTTGGTGCGGCCTTGCGCGGGTCCGGTCTCGCGCTCGAATCCGCCAGCGCCTTGCGCCGCGTAGTCGCGCTCGCGCTGCGCACCGAACTCGCGCTTCGGTCCGGCTTCCCGCGCGTGCTTCGGAGAGGGTTGGTACTCGGGGCGCGGCTGCGGGGCACGCTCCTCCAGCAGCAGCGGCTCCTCGCCCTGCGCCATGCGAGCGAGTGCCGCCGCGGCGAGTCGCGGCGAAACCCCACTCTTTTCGAGGAAAGCATTCACCACTTCCTCGTAGATGCCGAGATCCTCTTCTTCGAGCGCTTCGGCGATGCGCGCCTGGAAGCGCTCGATGCGCTGCTGATTGAGTTCGTCTGCGCTCGGCAGCACGAAGGGTTCGATCGGTCGGCCGACCGCACGCTCGATCGCGCGCAGCAGATGCTTCTCGCGCGGAGTGACGAAGAGGATCGCCTCTCCGGTGCGTCCGGCGCGGCCGGTGCGGCCGATGCGGTGCACGTAGGACTCCACGTCCGAGGGCATGTCGTAGTTGACGACGTGGCTGATGCGCTCGAGGTCGAGTCCGCGCGCAGCGACGTCGGTGGCGACGATCACGTCGAGCTGGCCCTGGCGTAGGCGTTCGACGGTGCGCTCACGCTCGCGCTGCGCCATCTCTCCCGAGAGCGGCGAGCAGGAGATGCCGCGCGCTTCGAGCCGACTGGCGAGCTCCGTGGTCGCCATGCGCGTGCGCACGAAGATCAGGGCTGCGTCGTACTCCTCGGCGGCGAGCAGATCGGTGAGCGCGTCGAGCTTGTGGGTGTGGCGCAGGACCCAGGCGCGTTGGCGGATGGTGTCCGCGGGCTTGGCGCGGGTCTGCACGCTCAATTCTTCCGCATTGCGCAGGTGACGACGCGCGATGCGGCGGATCTCGTCGGGCATGGTCGCCGAGAAGAGCGCGATCTGGCGCTCCTCCGGCACTTGTTCGAGGATCCACTCGACATCCTCGAGGAAACCCATGCGTAGCATCTCGTCGGCTTCGTCGAGCACCAGCATGCTCACCGCATCCATCTTGAGAGTGCCGCGACGCAAATGATCCATCACTCGGCCCGGCGTACCGACCACCACGTGCACGCCGCGCTTGAGCGCGCGCAACTGCACCGAGTAGGCCTGCCCGCCGTAGATCGGAAGCACGTGGAAGCCTGGCAGGTTGGAGGCGTAGCGCTGGAAGGCTTCGGCGACCTGAATCGCGAGTTCGCGGGTAGGCGTCAGCACCAGCGCCTGCGGCGCGTTCCTCTTGAGGTCGAGCCGGCACAGCAACGGACACGCGAAGGCGGCGGTCTTGCCGGTTCCGGTCTGGGCCTGACCGACGAGATCGCGGCCCGCGAGCAGCGGCGGTATCGTTGCCGCCTGGATCGGTGTCGGCGTTTCGTAGCCGAGGCTCTCGATCGCGCGCAGCACGGGCTCGCTCAAGCCGAGGTCGCGAAACGTGAGTGTGGGCGCGGATGTTTCACTCATGGGAAGTCGTCGGCCGGAGCCGAACCGGTCATTGTATCCGCGCTGCACGCGGGCGAGGAAGGATTCCCTCCGACTCAGTGCTGCAGAGCCAGCGTGCCCCGCACGATGTCGGCTTCGGAGATCAGCACCAGGTCGGCGGCGGGGCCGAGCGGGATGTAGCTGTCCGCGGCTCGTACCGAGCCGATGCGCTTGCGGAAGCCGCGCTCGGCCAGTCGTGCGATCACCTCGTCGGCGATGCCACCGCCGGTGGCACGACACTCGTCGGCGACCAGCAGCGCGTCACATTCCTCGGCCTGACGTGCGATCTGCTCGTGCGGAAGGGGATTCAGCCAGCGCAGATCGAGCACGCGCACGCGCACCCGATGATCCCGCTCCAGGGTGCGCGCGGCGCGCAGGCTCATGCGCACGCCGTTGCCGTAAGTGACGATCAAGAGATCGCGGCTCTCGCCGCGATGCACTCCAACTTCACCCAGAAGGATGGCGTCGGTGTCACTGCCGCTCGGTGCCGGATAATCGCAGAGCCAGCCTCCATCTCCCGGTTCGTGCAGATCGCGCTCGTGATAGAGAGCGATCGGTTCGAGGAACACCACCACGCGTCCGCAAGCCTTGGCCGTCGCGAGACAACCGCGCAGCATGCGCGCTGCGTCGTCGCCGCGCGCGGGCACCGCCACGATCAAACCCGGAATGTCGCGCAGCGCGCCGATCGAGTTGTCGTTGTGGAAGTGTCCGCCGAAGCCCTTCTGATAGGCGAGCCCCTGAATGCGCACCACCATCGGATTCGTGAATTGACCGTCGGAGAAAAAGGAAAGCGAGCAGGCCTCACCCCGCAACTGATCAATCGCGTTGTGCAGGTACGCCAGATACTGGATTTCCGGCACCGGCAGCAGGCCGAGGTGCGCGGCACCTTGCGCATTGCCGAGGATCGAGGTTTCGTCGAGTAGTGTGTCGAAGCAGCGCGCCTGGCCAAAGCGGGCTTGCAGGCCTTGGGTGACGCCGTAGACACCACCCTTGCGTCCGACGTCTTCGCCGAACACCAACATCTCCGGGCGGCGGATCATCTCGTCGTGCAGCGCGGCGTTGATGAGGGCCGCCATCGTGCGGCGCTGCGGCGTGACCGCGCGCTCCGGCGGAGCGTCGCCGAACACGCGCGCACGCTCCGCGTCGTCGAGCGCGATGGTCGCCGCACTGCGCACCCGTGCTTCGTTCCAAGGCGCGAGCGGGCGGATCACATCAGCGCGGCTGTGGAGCTTGGGCCCGGCGGAGGCGCGCTCGGCCGCGTCGGTGACACGGTCGCGCTCGGCGCGAATCATCGCGAGCAATTCGCGCGGTTCCGCCGCGCCAGCGCCGACCAGTCGTCGCGCCGCTGCCAGCAGCGGATCGCGCGCCTCGACCTTCTCGATCTGATCCAGAGAGTGATAACCGGTCTCGATGTCGCTGCCGGCGTGCCCCCATAGACGCACCGTCTTCAGATGAAGGAAAACCGGCGCGCGCAAGTTGCGGCAGGTTTCGATCGCGGTCGCCGCGACTGCATGCACCTGATCCAGTTCGCCGTTCGCCTCGAAGTAACTCAGGTGACTCGCCGGACTCCAGGTCTCGCGCACCCAGTCGCGCGGGGTCGCCACTGAGATGCCGATGCCGTTGTCCTCGCACACGAACAGAATCGGCATCGGGGTGCCGCGTTTGCGCGTGTAGCGCGCGGCGTTTAAACCGGCTAGCGCGGTGGCGTGGTTCAATGAAGCGTCGCCGAAACTGCAGCAGACGATGGCGTCGTGCGGCAGCTCGGTGGCGATCTTCATGCGCCGTGCGCGATTCAGCGCCAGCGCGGTGCCGACCGCCTTCGGCAAGTGCGAAGCGATCGTGCTGGTCTGCGGCGGCACCCAGGTGCGCCGGGAACCCCACACCTTGTGCCGGCCGTGCGACACAGGATCCTCGCTCGAAGCGCAGATGCCGAGCAGGGTCTCGTAAACCGGATCGGACTGTGGATCGTGGCGCGCGCGCGCCATCATCAGCGCGCCGGAACGATAGTGAAGGAAACAGGGATCACTCGGGCGTAGCAGCGCACCGAGCACCACGTTCAGCTCGTGCCCCGCGCTCGAGATGGTGTAGAAGGACTGATTGCGTTTCTTCAGCTCGCGCGCCGCGACGTCCACCAGCCGCGAACGCAGCATGTCCTCGAACATGCGCCGCGCCTCGCCGGCGGTGACGCGCGCGCGATCGGTGAGCGGATCCGCGTCCGCCAGCCGGGATGCGGCGGTCTCGGCGCTGGCGAGCCAGTCCTCGAGCCGCTGCGCGACCACGGCAATGCGATCCGTCGACATGCAGTGATTATCCCCGCGCCGAGTGCGACGCGCCTCAGGGCTGGCGTACCCACACCTCGGTCTCGACCACCAGGCCGTTGACGTCCTTGGTTCGTTTGACGGTGTCGAGCAGGCGCCACTGCTGCTCGTCCATCCGCGCACGCAGCAGCGCGGTGAGCTCCTCGCCGAGTCCGCGGCCGATGACCACCCCGGCCGGAGCTTCCGCCAGACGTGCGTCCACCCAGCCCGCCGCGCCGCCGGGATGCCCACTCTGCAGGCGCGCGATGAGTCCGTAGCCGAAGAGCTCCGTGCCGAGCGAAGGCCGTTCGGCGAGCAGCGGCAGGAAGACGTCGCCGATCGCGAGGATCGGTGCCTCGGAACCGCCGACGGCGTCGAGATAGGAAGCCGCGACCTCTTGTTGCCGCGCGAGTGTCAGATCACCTTCGATCGTGTGCGGGAGCAGGGAGGCGAGCAGTAGCGTCCCCGCGACCGCAGCGGTGGCGCGCCGACCGAGCATGCTGCCGCACTGCGCGCCGGCCAGCGCCACCATCGGAATGGTCAGCACGATCAGATCCGGCGTGCCCTGGAAGTCGAGCAGACTCCAAGCTCCGAAGATCAGGATCAGCGCCGCGATCGGCCACAGTTCCAGACGGCCACGCCACAGCAGCATCAGCAGCAACGGTGCCGCAATCAGGAGTTCCCAGCCGGCCGTCACCCACAACATGTGAAGGATTCGCATGAGGCGGAGGCTCGCGCCTCGCTCCTCTCCGCCGACGGCGCCGAAAGCGCCGAACAGTGCCTGATCCAGGAAGGCGCCGAAGGAGCCCGTTGCCAACAGGTAGGTTGCATAGAGTCCGACCGTGATCGCGCTACCGATCACGAAACGGAGCAGAGCACGCTCACTTGACGGACGCCGGTACGCGAGGAACAGCGGCAACAGCCAGGCGATCGCGCCGGGCTGCCAGTGGAAGGGCGCGAAAGCCGCCACCGCGCCAGCGAGCATCGGCTTGCGCGCGAAGAGCAGTGCGAAAGCACTGATCGGACACAAAAGGGTGAAGACTTTCGGCTGCAGGCCGGCGGCGGCGGCTTCGGGGAGTCCGCGCAGGGCGAGGATCGCGATTCCGGCGATCCAGCCGGCGCTCACTGCCCGCGACTCCTTGAGCGTGGGCAGGAGGAAGCCGCGTACGGCGCAGAACATCGCCGCCGACAAGGCGGCGAGCATGCTGAGCGAGCAGAAGCGCACCGCCATCCAGTCCGGCACGCCGAACCAACGGCCGACTTGGAGGAAGGGCCACGCTGCGAAGACGAAGCCGGTCGGCTTGACCTCATAGAAGTCCACGTGTGGAACCTGTCCGTCCGCCACGCGTACCGCGTACTCGATGAAGATCGCGGCGTCGCCGTAGATCGGGATGCTCGTCCACAAGCCCCCGGTCGCCGCCAGCCACAGCAGCGCGACCAGAAAGATCAGTAACGCGTGGCGTCCCGTGGTCACGCCGGGAGCGTAGCAGGCGGGTGGCAGCAATCCCGCTGAAAACCGCGGACAAGAGCATTCCAAGGCCGCTAAACTTCGCAGCCTTGGCACCGGACGCTAGGAAGCAGCCCGCGATTCCTCCCGCGGAGAAGAGCGCCCCCCTGCTCGCGGACGTCCGCGTGACGGCGCCGATCTCGATCGTCGTGCCCACCTTCCGTGAGCGGGAGAGCCTGCCGCTCCTCCTCGAGCGCCTCGACGCCCTGCGCCGCGCGCGAGGCTTGCAGATCGAAGTCCTGCTGATGGACGACGACAGCCGCGATGGCAGCGCCGAGTACGTCGCGAGCTCCGGCTACGACTTCGCCACCATGATCACGCGCACCGAGAACCGTGGCCTCTCGCCGGCGGTGATGGACGGCCTGGAGCGCGCGAAGCATCCGGTGGTGGTGGTGATGGACGCCGACCTCAGCCATCCGCCGGAAGTGATCCCGAGCATGGTGCTCGCGCTCGACGCCGGCCAGGAGTTCGTGTTCGGTTCGCGCTACGTCGCGGGCGGCTCGACCGACGGCGACTGGGGCTTCCTGCGTTGGCTGAACAGCCAGATCGCGACCTGGCTTGCACTCCCGCTCACCTCCGCCAAGGATCCGATGGCCGGATTCTTCGCCTTCCGCCGCGAACTGCTGCAACGCGCGCGCACGCTCGATCCGGTCGGCTACAAGATCGGGCTCGAAATCATCGTGCGTTGTCACGTGACCAACGTCGGTGAAGTTCCCATCCACTTCAGCGACCGCGCGAAGGGCGAGAGCAAACTTTCCTTCAAGGTGCAGCTTCAGTACCTCCAGCATCTGCGCCGACTTTACGCCTACCGCTACGGCGTCTGGTTCCAACTCGCGCAGTTCCTGGTGGTCGGCCTCTCCGGCGTGGTCGTGAATCTCGGCGTGCTCACCGCGCTGCTGCAGTTCGGCATCCGCGCGCGCTTGGCGCTGGCGGGTGGCATCGTCGTGAGCATGTTCACGAACTTCCTGCTCAATCGGCGCTTCACCTTCTCCTACGCGCGCGATCGCGCGTGGCTGCCGCAGCTCGGTGGGTTCATGATCGCCTGCGGCATCGGTGCGGTAGTCAACTACGCCGTCGCGAGTTCCCTGCACTCCGCCTATCCGGAGACCGCATTGCAGATCGCGGCGCTCGGCGGCATCGTCGCCGGCACGCTCTTCAACTTCGTCGCCAACCGCTTCCTGGTGTTTCGCGCGACGCACGGCACGCATCGCTAGTCCGGTCGCGGAGCTGCTTGCCTGCTCGCATTGCGCCCGGCATCGCGCGCGAGTGGAATGCAGGGATGAAGGCATTCACTTCTCTCCTCGGTCTACTCACCCTGACGACGCTGGCTTCCTGCGCCGCAGGACCCCAGCAACTCCAGCGCTCCGTGGACGACTGGGATCGCGAACTCTACGTCAAGAAGCCCTTGCTCGACGGGGTGCTCTACGTGATTCCCGTGATTCCGCTCGCCAAGTTCGGCGCTTCGATCGGGGACTTCCTGGTCATCAACCCCTACCACTTCTGGCTCAAGGACATCTGGGACGGCAAGGGCACTAACTTCGAGCACGCGGAGGTCGCATCCACCGACGGCGAGCTCCAGTCGCTCATGATTGACGGCGCCGCAGTCATGAAGAAGGACTAGCCTCGCTTTTCAGCAGGGGTGGAAGGCGGGCGAGTTTCATGGAAAGCGTCCAGCGGGGGCGCAAGGCTCGCGTAGCCTTGCCACCCTTCGCGATGCTCGCCCTCCTTCTCCCCATGCTGTTTGCGGCTGCATTGGCCGCGCTTTCGCAGGATGCTCCGCCGCCGGCGGGCATGCTGCGCTCACCGGACGTCAGCTCCAGCCAGATCGTCTTCGGCTACGCGAACGATTTGTGGTTGGTCCCGCGCTCCGGTGGACTGGCGACGCCGCTCGCGAGTCCCCCAGGCATGGAGAGCACGCCGCGTTTCAGCGAGGACGGCAAATGGCTCGTCTTCCAAGGCAACTACGAAGGCGGTCGCGATCTCTACGTGATGCCGACTTCCGGCGGCACTCCGCGACGCATCACCCACCACCCGAACGCCGAAACGCCGCTCGGATGGACTCCGGACGGAAAGATTCTCTACATGAGCGGCGGACACTCGGCCTTTCCGAAGTGGACGCGCCTGCTGACGGTGTCGCCTGAAGGCGGCATGCCTGAGGCGCTGCCGCTGCCTTACGCCGCCGTCGGTGCCTTGCATCGCGACGGGAAGCTCCTGGCTTACACGCCGCACACCCGCGATCAACGCACTTGGAAGCGCTATCAGGGCGGCATGGCCACCGACATCTGGATCTTCGACCTCGGGGACCAGAGCGCGCGCAAGATCACCGGATGGGAGGGCACGGATTCGCAGCCGATGTGGCACGGCGACGATCTCTACTACCTCTCCGACGCCGGTCCTGAACATCGCTTGAACCTCTGGCGCTACGAGCAACGCGGTCAGAAGCATACCCAGATCACCAAGCACGCGGATTACGACGTGAAGTGGCCCGCGATCGGTCCCGACGCCATCGTCTATCAACTCGGCTCGGCTCTGATGCTGCTCGACATCTCGAGCGGTCGCTCGCGTGCAGTCGAGGTGCGCGTACCTGGTGATGCAATCACCGTGCGGCCCGTGCGCAAGGATGCGAGCGAGAACATCGAGGACTGGGATTTGTCTCCCCATGCCAAACGCGCGGCCGTTTCCGCGCGCGGCGACATCTGGACTCTGCCCGCCAAGGACGGCCCGCCGCGCAATTTGACGCGCAGCAACGGCGTCGCGGAGCGCACTCCGGCGTGGTCGCCGGACGGACAGTGGATTGCTTACTTCACCGATGTGTCGGGTGACTACGAGATCGCGCTGACGCAGAGCGACGGCAAGGGCGAGACGCGTACGCTCACCAGCGGCGGCGGCCCCTTCAAGACCTGGATGGGATGGTCTCCGGATTCGAAGTGGATCGTTTACACCGACAAGTCGGGTGCGCGCTTCCTCGTCAACGTGGCGAGCGGTGAGACCAAGGAACTCGACCGCGAACCTTTCGGCTTCTTCGGCCAGGGCTCCACGCCCAACTGGTCGCACGATTCGCGCTGGCTGACTTGGTCCCGCACCAAGGAAGCCGAGCCGACCACCGCGGTCTTCGTCTATGAAGTCGAGTCTGGCGCTCTGACCCAACTCACGAGCGGTTACTTCGGTGACGCGAGTCCGGTCTTCGATCGCAAAGGAGATTGGTTGTTCTACACCACCGGTCTCAACTACGCGCCGACCTACTCCGCGATTGACACCACTTTCATCTACGAGGACGTGCAGGTGCTGATGGCATTGCCCTTGCGCAAAGACGTCAAGTCGCCGTGGTTGCTCGAGAGCGACGAGGAAACTTGGAAGAAAGCGGACGATGCAGAGGAGTCTGACGAAGCGGAGGAATCCGAGGCCGATGAGGCCGTGGAAGTCGTCGAGGAAGCCGCGGTCATCGAGGACGATGGCTTTTCCGGCCTCTGGCAAGGAACGATTTCGGGACCGATCCTGCCCCCGGGCGGCGTACCCCTCACCGGTGACCTGAAGCTCAAGGCCGACGGCAGCTTCACGGGAAGCTTCACGATCCCGCTCGGTTCGGCCGACGTCGTGCGCGGTAGCTACGACAAGGCGAGCGGCCGCGTGGAAGCGCTGCTGCGCACCCCCGACGGCGACGCGACTTGCGAGGCCAAGGTGAGCGGCTCGGAAATGACGGGCAAAGTGCTGATGGACGGCATCGAAATGGCCTTCAGCATGACGCGCCAGGAGCCGCAGGGCGGCGCCGCCGGCGAGAAGTCCAAGGCCTCCGCGAAGGAGGAGAAGAAGGACGTGATCATTGATTTCGAGGGCGCCGAAGCGCGCGCCATGATGCTGCCGGTCTCCGCCGGCGCCTTCGCCGGTCTCTCGGTCAACGACAAGGGGCATTTGCTCTTCCTGCGCATCAGCGGTGGAGGCGCGGGCCTGATGGCTCTCGATCTCTCCGACGACGAGCCGAGCGAGAAGCTGGTGGCGGCCGGGATCAACGGCCTCGCTCTGACGCCGGATGGATCCAAAGGATTGGTCCTGCGCGGCTCAAGCGCTTCGATTCAAGGCATGTCGGCCGGCGCCAGCGGCGAACGCGTGCCGACCGAAGGCATGAGCGTCACGGTGGATCCGCGCGTCGAGTGGCGTCAGATGCTCACCGAAGCGTGGCGCCTCCAGCGCGACTACTTCTACGATCCCAACATGCATGGTGTGGATTGGCCGGCAATGCTGAGCCAGTACTTGCCGATGGTGGCTCATTGCGCTTCGCGCGAGGACTTCTCCTACGTGCTCGGTGAACTGATCGCCGAACTCAACGTCGGCCACGCCTACGTCGGCGGCGGTCCTTACGAGTCCCAGCCGAGCGAGAGCGTCGGCATGCTCGGTGTGGATTGGTCGCTCGAGGAAGGCGCCTACCGGATCGCGAAGATCTATCGCGGTGCCGTGTGGGATGCCGACGCGCGCGGACCGCTCGGCGCGCCCGGCGTGGACGTGAAGGAGGGCGACTTCGTGCTCGCCGTGAATGGCGTTCCGCTGGATCCTGCGAAGGATCCGTGGGCGGCCTTCCTCGGTCTTGCCGGCCGGCGGACGGTGCTCACGGTGAGCACGAAGCCGGTGCAGGACGAGGAGGCGCGCGAAGTGGTGATCGAACCGATCGGCGGTGATTACGATTTGCGCTTCCGCTCTTGGATCGAGAGCAATCGTCGTTACGTCGAGGAGCAGACCGACGGCAAGGTCGGCTACATCTACGTCACCACCACCGGTGTGGACGGCCAGAGCGACCTCATCCGTCAGTTCTATCCGCAGATCGGCAAGCAGGCACTCATCATTGACGAGCGTTGGAACGGTGGCGGACAGATCCCGACGCGCTTCATCGAACTGCTCGATCGTCCCGCCACCAACCTGTGGGCCGGACGCGACGGCAAGGATTGGCACTGGCCGCCCGACAGCCATCAGGGTCCGAAGTGCATGTTGATCAACGGGCTCGCCGGTTCCGGCGGGGATGCTTTCCCGGCTTACTTCAAGCAGGCCGGGCTCGGCAAGCTGATCGGCATGCGCACCTGGGGCGGTCTGGTCGGCATCAGCGGCAACCCCGGCTTCGTGGACGGCGGCAGCGTGACGGTGCCGACCTTTGCCTACTACGACCTCGACGGCACTTGGGGCATCGAAGGCCACGGGGTCGAGCCGGACGTCGAGGTGATCGATCATCCGACTGCGCTCGCGCGTGGTGAAGATCCGCAACTCGAGGCGGCGATCGCCCAGATGCTCGACGAAGTGAAGACTCACCCCTGGCGCATGCCGAAGCGTCCGGCTTACCCGGATCGCAGCGACATGGGCATCACGGAAGAGGACAAGTAAGCAGCCTAGTGGCGGAGGCGGGGGGCAGAATCTCACCTAAACTAGGAAGATGCTGACCCTCCTCCTCCTCTCCTCCCTCGCCTCCCCGGCGCAGTGCCAGCCCCAGGTCCAGGACCTGATCGCTGCTCAGCACTACAACGTCGGTGAAGTCACGATCACGAACACTGGCGACACTTTGCGGGTGGACGTCGAGCTTTCGCATGGCGGTGTTCATCACCGGCAAGCTCGTATCAACGCGGTACATATCTACGCGGGCGTCGGTCCGCCCCCCAACGCCGCCAACTGCGGCAATCCGCCGCCCGGCCAGTTCCCCTACAAAACCAGTTATCCGAACGGAACGGATCATCACACAGAATTGATTCCCTTCTCCGATCTCGGCATCCAGTGCGGAGATCAAGTGCAGATTGCGGTTCACGCCGAAGTCTCTTGCGACACGCACCCGGACGAGACGGCCTGGTCCAATGGTCAGAACCCGTTCTGCGGCGGCCGCTGGGGCTGGTGGATGGACTACGACACCTGCTGCACGGCGAACTCCAGTGGCCTGACGCTGGGTGTCAGCCCTCTCGCTGCCGGCTCCGCTGCAAGCTTCCAAGTGAACGGCGCGCAGGCGGGTGAGACGGTGTTCTTCTATCGCAGCGGCCGCGCGATCGTGATGGGTAGTGGGTACTCCAGTGCGAGCTTCGGCGCCACCGTGCTCGACATTCAGGCTCCGCTCGGCACCCTTGGCCAGGCTGTCGCCAACTCTTCCGGCGTCGCCTCCCTGCATCTCACGATTCCCGCGTACGCGCCTTCCGGCATGCTGCTCGCGGTACAGGCGATCGCACTGCGTTCCCCCGACGCGGCGGCATCCAACGCCGTTTACGCGCTGATCCAGTAGTCAGCGCGCATCGTCGAAACGCCACGACGGGACGTGCTCCTTCCCTGGAGCACGTCCCGTCAGCTTGGCGCGAATCATTTCGATCGGGATCGAGTTCTGGCGCAGCACGGCGTCGTGGAACTCGCGCACGTTCCAGCCGCCTTCCGTGACCAGTTCGCGGTGCAGCGCGCGCAGTTGCAGTCCACCGAGCATGTAGGCGCACTGATAGAGCGGACCGTAGCCACCTTGGATCGAACGACGCACTTCCGCTTCGGCGCCGCTGCGCTCGTGGCCGACCTCGCGCACCAGAAAGTCCACGCATTCCTGCGGACTCCAGTTGCCGAGGTGGAAGTTGAGCGAGAACATGATCCGCGCGCAGCGGTGCGAGCGCCAGAACAGTGCGCCGATGCGGTCTTCGGGAGTGGGAAAGAAATCCATGTCCCACAAGAGCAACTCCCACCACAAGGCCCACCCTTCGCCGAGGAAGGCGGTGCGGAAGGGCCGCCGATACTCGTTGTGGCGCTGACTCATGAAGCCTTGCAGATGGTGACCCGGAATCAGCTCATGGTGCACCGTCGCGCGGCAGAAGGGCAGATTGTTGCTGCGCAGGCTCATCAGCTTGTCGCCGTGCTCCATGCCCGCGGTCGGGAAGGAAATGCTGATGACTTCGCCGCCAGTGAAGTAGGGGGTGTACTTCTGGCGCTGCGGTGACATCATTTCGATGCGCCAGGAATCCTTGCAGAGTTCGGGAATGCTGACCAGAGCGTGGCGCTCGAGGAATTCCACCGCTTCCTCGGCGAGCATCAGGATCAGTTCAGGTTGTGCGCCGGGTGCGACATGGCGTTCCTTCGCCGCGGCCAGTGCCGCAGCGCGGTCACTGCCGAATCCCATCTCAGCGGCAGCCTCTTCCCAGCGCGCGCGGCACCAGGCCAGCTCGCGCTCGGCGATCAGCACTAGCTCCTCAGGCGAATAGGGAATCATTTCGAAGCGCAGCTCGTCGAGCAGGGCCACGCGCCCGATCGGATCGCCGAGGAGTTGCGTCGGATCGTCCGGGTCCAGTCCGCCGATCTCCTTGCGCAGGAAGCGTGCGAAGTCCCCGAGCGCCGGTTCGAGGCGGCGCCAGGGCTCCTCGCACCACCAGGTGAAGAGGGGGTCGTAGCCGGCGTAGAAGCCGTACCAGCCGCCGAGCGCGCGCTGAAGCTCCTCGCAACGCTCCGCGGCGCGTCCGGCGACGGTCGCGCTCATCGCGGGTTTGTTCTCCTTCCATTCCTTGCGGAGTGCCGCAATCGCACCCACCGCCGCGTCGAGCGTTGCGGCGGAGTCTTCGGCGGAGGCGAGGCTGCGCAGCAAACGCGCGTCCACCAGCGCCACGAGGGCATCGGCGAAAGGCAGCAGCGCTGCCGCCTCCGTTTGCCGCGCCCGCTCATGGCCGAGTTCGCGGAGTTCGTGCTCGAGCAGGTTGACGAGGAGCGCGTGATCCACGCGGTCGTCGAGGCCGAGGGTCTCGAAGTCGGTCAGCGCCGCGAGTTGGCGCTGCTCGGCGAGCAGAAAGGCCTCGCGCCGCTGCAGAGCCGTCGGAGACCAGGACAGCGGGCTGAGTCGGCGCACGGCGCCCGCATCGGCCTCGTAGCGGCCGATCCACTCCGGCATGCTCCGGGCGGGAGCCTGAAGCGGAGGGGCGGTTTCGGAAAGCGGAAGGAGCAGCAGCAGGACCGGCAAGGGCATTCCTGCAAACTATCCTGGCGGAATTCAACTACACTTGTCGGAGTCAGTCGTAAGGAAGACCCATGAACGCCACTCGCTCCCTGCTCGCCGTTCTCTTGCTCTTGCTCGCCGTGGGCGCTTGGTTCTTGCTGCGCAACGACCTTGATCCGGCCGACGTAAATCTTCATCCCATCGCGGAGTCCGATGCCGGTCTCGCCGGCGGTGAACTCGCCGCCGGTGTTGGCGGAGCAGCCGCGGCGGAGCAAGTCTCGCGCACCGAGCGCGAAGCGCCCGCAGGCGATGCGGCGGAGCGCGCGCTCGCCGATGCCACGGGTCATGCCAGCCTGAGGCTGCGAGCCGTGGATCCTGCCGGCCGCGCCGTCGCTTCGGCGTGGGTTGCTGCCAAGTCCAATCCCTTCGGTCAGTCCGATTTCGACGTCTTCACGATGGGTGGTCTAGAGGAAGCCGAAGCCACGCGCGTCGTCGGCGGGAGCAACGGGCACCTCGAAGCCGCGGTTCAAGCGGGCTCCGCGTTGATCGTCGAAGTGGGCGGACCCGCGCAGCAGACGCGCACTTTGCGGCTGGATCCGCTGGCGCGCGGCGAAGTGCTCGATCTCGGCGCGCTCACACTTCAGGATGGTGGCGCCATCACCGGTCGTGTGCTCGCGCCCGGAGGTGCCCCCGTCGCGGGCGCGCAGGTCAGTCTCTACGAAGCCGGAGTGCGCAGTTTTGGCATGGGTCAGCGACGCGCACTCAGCGACGAGCGCGGAACTTACCGCTTCGAAGGTCTCACACCCGGCGCTTACCGACTCGAAGCCGATGCCAGCGGCTTCGCGCCGGCCGCAGCCGTGAAGGCCGACGCCAGCCCTTCCGGACCCGTGGAGGCAGTCCTCGAGTTGCGCGAAGGTCGTGTGCTGCGCGGTCAGGTCGTGGATCGCGACCGTCGCGCGGTGGCCGATGCCGAGATCTTCGTGCGCTCCTCCGGCGGAGGTGGTGCGATGATCATGAGCTTCGGCGGACGGCCGTCACAGCAGGAGCCGGACGCAGTGAGTGGCGCGGACGGACGGTTCTTGATCCGCGGCATGCCCGAGGAAGGCAGCGCCCGCTTGACCGCCAGCGCCCAGGGCTACGCCAGCGCGCGCTCCACGGTGGAAGCCTCCGCAACCGAGGCGCTCATCACGATGACGCCGGCGTTAACCCTCGCGGGCCGATTGGTGAATGAAAAAAATCAGGGCGTCGCCGGGATCGAAGTCGGCCTGGAGCGGGCGGACGAGGAGTTCGACTTCCGTTCCTTCTGGTCCTCGCGTAGCGCGATCAGCGCGGCGGACGGATCCTTCGCGATCGGCGGTCTCGACGCCGGCGTCTGGCGGGTCAAAGCGCACACGGCGACGCATAGCACCGGTGATCTACTGGTGGATCTGACGCGAGACGTGGACGACGTGCTCGCGCGACTCGAGCCGGCGCCGATCTACTCGGTCAGCGTGACCGACGCCGGAAGCGGTGCGCCAGTTGCTGGGGCAGTGCTGATCGTGGAGCCTCAGGAGGATTCCCTCGGCGCTGGCGGTCACGGCGACTTCCGCCGTGAGGTGCGCGTGCGCGGCGGCCCCGGCGGGGGCGCAGAAGTCTTCACCAGTGGGGAAGACCGTGCGGTCACCGACGCCGATGGGCTGGCGGTGTTCAGTGAGGTTCCCGAGGGCCGGTACAAGTTGCGCGTCTCCGCGGACGGTTACGCGCGGCAGGAGCTGGAAGTGATTCGCGAACGCGGACCGCAACGCAGCGAGCTCGCGCTGGTGCCGGGCGCGAACCTACGCGCGATCGTGCAGGACGGCGCGGGGGCACCGCTACCCGGCGTGCGTGTGGTCGCGACACCGAAGGACGAGGGCGTGCCGAGCAAAGCGGCGGCGCTCACGCGCACCACCGACGCAGCCGGACGCGCGGTCTTCACCGGCATGCAGCCAGGCATCTGGACCGTGGACTACGAAGCAGCAGCGCTCGAAGGGAACTTCAGCTTCTCCAGCCCCGCGGGCGGCGGAGCGACGACGGCCAAGAAAGCGAGCTCGCGCACCAGTGTCGAAACGATTCTGGTTCCGGGCAGCGACGCGGAGGTGCTGATGCGTGCCACCGACATCGCGATCCCCATCGTACGCGTGACGCGACGCGGCAAGCCGCTCGCCAATGCCAAGGTGCAACTCGAGGCCTTGACTGCCGGCGCCGATCCGCTGGCCGGCCTGCGTTTCGGTGGCGGAGGCGGCACTGCTACGCTCGCGGACGGAAGCGTTCGTCTGCAGCCGGTGGCGCCCGGCGACTACGAGATCGTGGTCGCGCCGGGCAACGGACTGCCCGAACGTCGCGAGCGCGTCGCACTCTTCGCCGGCGAGCAGAAGATCGAGATTGACGTGCGTGGCGGACGCATCTCAGGGCGAGCGGAGAGCACCTCAGGAAGCTTGCGCAATGCCGTCGCCTTGCTCGAACGCGCGAGCGAGAAACCCGAGGGATCCGGCGGAAGACGCACCGGGATCGCGATCATGGTGACGGATTCGGGAGATGGTCCCAACGTGATGATGAGTGGCGGACCGGATGCGACGCGCGCGGAGCTGGATTCTTCCGGACGCTTCTCCTTCGAGGAGGTGCCGCCCGGCGAATGGACGGTGCGCATCACGGCCAGCGGTCATGCTGCCTGGAGTAGTGAGAAGATCGCGCTCACCAGCGAACAGGAGCGGGATCTCGGCACCGCACGACTGAGTGCGGGCGGCACGCTGCGCGGAATGCACCGCCGAGCGATTGGTGACGAGAACACCGGTGGATTCGGCGGCAACATCCTGATCCTGCTCGACGCGCAGGGTCGGCAAGCGGGCATGACGCAGCCCAATCCGGACGGGAGCTTCGAGTTCCGCGACCTCGCGAACGGCGCTTACACGCTGCTCGCGCCTCCCGGCTATCGCTCCGATCCGATCGAGGTGCGCGACGGCGAAACCGTCACGCACGACGTTCCGGACGCTCGCTAGCGGCCGAGCCGCGCGGCCACCGGGTGGTCGAGCGGAAGTTTGGAGGCGCGGAACAGCGCCTTCGGGGGGACGCGCGCCGAGGGACCCTTGTCCTGCGGTTCTTCTTCGCCGCCGAAGGGATTCTGCCATTCCCACACCACCTTGCCGTCGCTCGCGACTTCGATCAGACGGCCGGTGATGCCTTCGGTGATCAAAGTGCTGCCGTTGGGCAGTCGCTCCACTCCCGAAATGAAACCGGAGTAGAAGCTCTCGGGCTCGGCCGCGACGTAGGTCCACGACGGCTTGATCGGTCCGAGCGAAATCACGCCACGCGGCGTGATCGGCATGCGCCACTGCTCGATCGAGGAATGTTTGGAGCCGGGGCGGCCGTCGCCATTGTTGAAACAAAGGAAGTCGCCGCCGCCGGGTCGGCCGTCGGGAATCCACTGCACGTGGTGCTGCTTGAAGAGAATGCGGTCTGCTTCCAGACCACCCTTGTGCGCGCGCGGGTTGCCCCAACGGTAGAGCAGATCCCCGCCGCGTCCGTGACGACCGCCCGCGCTGGTGGCGGCTTCGGCGCTGGTGGTCGAGTGATCAATCACCCAGGCTTCGCTGAAGCGGCGCACGCTGATCGCGATGAGATCGAGCTCCGGGTGATAGACGATGGAGTTGGAGTGCATCCAATCCGCCTCACGTCCGGGCGGTCCGGGCGGGGGGCCGTCGTGCGGCGGCGCATCCTCGGGCGGCGGCGGCGGCGGTGCCGGTGCATCGCCTGCGTAACCGACCGCTGCCATGTCGGCGGCTTCGGCAGCCTTCTCGGCTTCGCTCTTTTCCTCCGGCTCGCGGTCGCCGTTGACGTCAATCCGTTGCGGATGGTCGGCAACGCTTCCGAACAACGCGAGCGAGGGATCGCGGTCCTGGATCATGTGATCCCAGGCGTGCCACTCCCACACGATCCTTCCCCCGTTGGAACCCTCAGGCGCGATCTCCACGATCCAGTCCGGCCAGAATTCCACGTCCTCCTGCAACTCCGGATCGCGGCCGCGCGCGCGCGCTTCGTCGGCAGTCCGACGTTCCCAAGCCAGCAGAAGGACGTGCCCGTTCGGCATCGGCGTCGCATCGTGATGATGAAGGAATTCCTCGCTCGAGAATTCGTAGTCCCAGAGCAGGGTGCCGTCCCAAGCGATGCGCTGGATGCGACCGCCCTGGCCACCGGCGACGAAGGTGGGGGGATCCACCAAGCGGCCACAGCGCAAGATGCTGCCGTCTTCCATCAGGCGCACGCCCGCACCCGGGAAGTAGGCGCTCTCCCAGGTGTGCAGTTCCTTGCCTTCGCCGTCGAGCAGATAGCTGAATCGCGATTTGAGCGGTGCCAGGAAGAGGTAGCCCGCCATCGGCGCGGTTGCCGACGGCAGCGTGGCGCCTGCGCCCATCAGCCGATTCGCATCGGTGGCGTAGAAGGCCGATTTGCTGCTGCCGGAACAAGCCGGGAGCAGAGCCAGAACCGTCAGGTACAGGGGGGAGAGCCGCAGCACTCCCGGCAGATTACATCACCGCTTTGATGCCGAGTTTCCCGAACCCTTTCTCTTCGTAGTTCTTGTGGAACAAGGCGAGCAGTGCCTGCGCCGACTGATCGTAGGCGGCCTTGTCTGACCAGGTGTTGCGCGGGTCCAGGATCTCAGCCGGCACGCCCGGGCAGGACTTCGGCATCTTGAGCTTGAAGACCGGATGCACGGAGTACTCGGTTTTGCCCGCATCGAGGTCGCCGCGCAGCGCAGCATCAAGCAGGGCGCGCGTGTGCTTGATCGAGATGCGCTTGCCCTTGCCGTAGGCGCCGCCGCTCCAGCCAGTGTTCAGCAGCACGCAGCGCGCTTTGTGTTGCTTCATCTTTTCGGCCAAGCGTTGCGCATAGACCGAGGGCTTCTGCGCCATGAAGGGCGCGCCGAAGCAAGCACTGAAGGCGGCCTTCGGCTCGGTGACGCCGACTTCGGTACCGGCGAGCTTGGCGGTGAAGCCGGACACGAAGTGGTACATCACCTGCTCCTCGTCGAGGATCGAGATGGGCGGCAGCACCCCGAAGGCGTCGGCGGTGAGCAGCACGATGGTCCGCGGGTGCGGTCCGCGTGCGCCTTCCATCACCATCGGATTGGCGCTGAGCGGATAGGAGAAGCGCGTGTTCTCGGTGACCGAGCCGTCGGCGAGATCGAATTCCTGCGGATTGGTGTCTTCGATGCGCTTGCCGGGCAGCGCGGGCACGTTCTCGATGAGGGTGCCGGGCATCGAGAGCGCGGCGGCGATCACCGGTTCGGCCTGTTTGTCGAGATCAATCAGCTTGGCGTAGCAGCCGTCCTCCAGGTTGGAGACGCCGGCACCAGTCCAAGCGTGCTCGTCGTCGCCGATCAGCTTGCGCTGCGGATCGGCGGAGAGGGTGGTCTTGCCGGTGCCGGAGAGGCCGAACAGGATCGCGCCGTCGCCGCTCTTGCCGACGTTGGCCGAGCAGTGCATGGACATCTCGCCGAGATCGGGCAGCAAATAGTTCATCACGGTGAACATGGCTTTCTTCACCACGCCGCAGTAATCGGCGCGTCCGATCACCAAGACCACGCGGTTGCGGAAGTCCAGGCACACCAGGCGCTGGCCGGGGGTGCCGTCGCGCGCTGGATCGCAGTGGAAGGACGGCGCGTTGAGCATCGTCCAGCGCTTGCCCTCTTCGTCGGCCACGCCCGCAATCGCTTTCGGGAACATGTTGTGACAAAAGAAGGAGTGCGTGGCGTACTCGCTGACCAAGCGGTAGGGGCGCGCGTAGGAGGGATCGGTTCCGCAGAACACGTCCTTCACGTAGAGCGTTGCCTTGCGCGCATTGAGATGCGCCACGACGCGCTTCATCAGCGCCTCGAACTTGGCGGGATCGAACTTCTGGAAGTCGCTCTTCCACCACACTTTCTCGGCGAGCTCAGGCCAAGCCACGCCGAAGGTGTCCTGCACCGGACGCCCGGTGCAGGTGGGGTCGCTGTAGTACACCAGCGGACCCGCGGCTCCCAACTTGGTGGGGAAGGCCTTTTGCGCGTCGTCCGGACCGTCCGGGCGAGTGCGCCCACGGTCGTGGGCGATCGCCTCGCGGAAGAGCTCGTCCTTGGAGAGATTGCTCTTGTAGCGGACGCCGTCGAGGCCGAGCAGGGCCTTGAGCGCGGCGGCGTGGTCTTGTTGCAGGGAGGAAGGGGTCATGCGGCGTACGTCCGTCCCGGCCCTCAGGTCTGGGATGGCTCCAGAATCGAAGGACCATTGTAGCCATCGGCCGTCATGCGTTCAGCAACGGCTTGCTGAACCTGCCCAGCACGATCAGCGGCACCTTTGCGTTCGGAGGCTGGGCAGGTAGCTACCTGACGAGCAGCAATCTGCTGAATGGCTGATCCGCTCGCTCCGTTCTCGGTGGTTCCCTTAACCGGGGCCACCTCTTTCGTTCACCATGGTGAGCGTGCCGCGGATCGGCGCGCTGGCATCATTTGCGGGCACGATGAGCCGGTCCACCCCTCGTCAATTGCGGCAGCTCCACCGCTGGGGCGCGGTGCTGGTCGCGCTACCCTTCCTGCTCATTCTCCTGACCGGGATGCTGCTGCAGTTCAAGAAGCAGGCCGCGTGGATCCAGCCGCCGACCGCGCGCGGCGCTGCCACCGTGCCGAGCGTGAGCTTCGAGGTGATCCTCGCCGCTGCGGCGGGCGTGACGGAGGCTGCCATCACGAGTTGGGAGGACGTGGATCGCATGGACCTGCGTCCCGATCGCGGCCTCGTCAAGGTGCAATCGCGCAATGGCGTCGAGGTGCAAGTGGACACCGCCACCGGCGAAGTCCTGCAGGTCATGGTGCGTCGCTCCGATCTGATCGAAGCGCTCCACGACGGCTCCTGGTTCCACGAGCGCATGAAGCTCTGGATCTTCTTTCCGGTCGCCATCCTGCTGCTCGTTCTGTGGCTGACCGGCGTCTATCTCTGGCTGCTACCCGGGATGACGCGGCGGCGCAAGGCGCGCGCGCGCGACTGATCGCTACTGCCCGATCAGGGCGCGCAGGCCGTGCGAGAGTGCCCAACCCTGCGGTTGTGCCGGATCACGCACCGCCGCTTGGAGATAACGCTGTGCACCGATCAGCGCCGCCGAGTTCGGCAGGTTGAAGTTGAGATGCGCTCGGCCGGAAGCGTCGGTTTGGATCGCGAGTCGTAGCGATTCGCTGCCGACGTCCACCAGTCGCCAGCCACCGAAGGCGGGAGCGTCGGCGGGTGCCGTGCAGATGCTCAAGAGCCCGTTCGCCAGCGGTGGCGCTCCGGCGAGCGTGAGCGAGGCGCTCTGGCCGATCAACGGTGGCGCGTCTGCGCTCAGCGTGAGCAGGTTCGGAGCGCCGCGTAGTTCTCCATAGGGAAAGAATCCCGGCGTGTTGGGGGCATAGTCCCAAATTCCACGCCCGTAAGTGCCGAAGCGGATCAAGTTCTGCGAAGGCACCGCCTCCACCGACCAATACAGCGTGAGCGGCGCCGTGATGCCAAGCAGATCGTTCCAGCTTCCAGTCGTGGGGTCGTACTCCCAAGCGCCGGTCTCCGAAGCGGCATACATGCGGCCGCTGCGGTCCGGGCCCTCACAGAGTCCATAGACGAGCGTACTGGGAAGGCCGACGCTGCGGTCCTGCCAAGTGAGGCCGCGGTCGGAGGAGTGCTTCACCGGTGCGGTGGAGTAACCGGCACCCGCAATCCACACCTCGTCGAGATCGCGCACCGAGGGCGCGATGGTGGTGCCGTAGAAGTAGTGCGCGCCGGGACCGGAGGACGCGGATTGTGTCCAGGTGACCCCGCGATCACTCGAGCGATAGATCGCGCCGCCGGTCGTCACGCACCAGGCGTGGTTCGGATCCAGGGGCGAGAAGGCCAACGCCGAGAGCCCCGGACTGAAGCTGTGCGCTGAAAGTAGTGAATAATTCCAGGTGTTGAGACCGGCGCGTTGGTAGCGCCAGATCTTGCTGCCGAGCAGATAGAAGACCTCGGGATCCTGCGGATCGGCGACCAGGAAGGGCAGCCACTGCCCGTCGAATCCGGGCGGGAAGTCCACCGTGCGCAGCACCGGCGTCGCTTCTCCCTCGCTGACCAACACGAAACCGGGATAGTCGGAATAGACGAGGTCGTGGCTGCCGTCGGCCGAGGAGAGGTGCCCGTAGTCACCGGTGATGAGTTCGCTGAAGTCGGCCCACGGACCGCCGGCTCCGGGCGTGCCGAGCACCGAGCGCTGATAGCCCTGGTCCTGCGCGCCTGCGTGCAGATACTTCGGATCGCGTCGGCTGGTGTGGGTGGAGTAGTACTGGCTCACACCGAGTCCGCTCGCCGAGAGCCAGTTCACCTTGTCGAGTTGGGTCTTGCTCTCGTAGCTGCCGCCGTGAGTGTTCACGTGCCAGCGTTCACCGGGCAACACCGTGGCGTCGGGCACCACGCTCACACCCATGATGTCGGCATGCAGGCGATACTGGCGATTGGCGGGATGCTCCCACCAATAGTTCACGACGTCGAAGTTGTTGCCGCCGTCGTAGCTGACCCAGAGTTCGACGCCGCCGTAGCAGATCAGGTCTTGGTTGGTGATCGAGGTGCCGAAGGCACTCCACATCTCGGGCATGTCGCGCTTGAAACTCCAATTGAGGCCACCGTCGGTGGTGCGGTAGAGCTTCCAGACCCCGCTCACTTTTGCGGCGAGACTGAAAGCGGTGCCGCCGGAGGATTCGTGTCCACCGAGGCGCACGTCGCTTGGTGAGATCAGGATCGGCACGCCACGCTGACTGAAGCTGAGTCCGCCGTCGAAGGATTCGAAGAGGCGATTATTCTCCCACACGAAGACTGCGCCGAGCGCGTCGCGCGGAGTCCAGAGATCGGCCTGACCGGCGAGGTTGCGTACTTGCACGAAGCTCAATCCCCGGTCGGTGGAACGCCAGAGGCGGAAGGTGGCACCGCTCCGGCCGAGCAGCAGCACCGTCTTGGCAGGGTCCTCCAGACGCAGCATGCGACGCACTTCACCGAGACCGCTCAAACCGGTGGGTGATGTCCAGCTCGCGCCGCCATCGGTGGAGCGCAGCAGCTTGCCGTTGACGGCGCGCAGCAGCACGTCCTGGCTGCCGCTGGCAGGCGGAATCACGACGACGTGATGGGCGCCACCGTAGGCGTTGTCGCCGATGGCGGTCCACGCGCTCCCGTCCTTGGGACCACGATAGAGCCCGCCCAACGCGGTGCCGACGTAGAGCTCACTGCCGTTGCTGCTCAAGGTCGCGGCGAAAGTGCTGCCAGCGAGATTGCGGCTGCCCAATTCTCTCCAGGTACCTGTGCTCACGGCGCGCTGTTGCAGCGCTTGCTGGCGGCGCGCCATCGCCGCGCTACGGTTCTCTTCCTCGATCGCGCGCCAGTCCGTGCCCGGCGCGGCGCGGTGACGCGCTTCGATCCACTCCACGCGCCGGGCTTGTCCCTCGGCACCTTCGCCTTCCTCCTCCATGCCCTTGGGCTGCGGGTAGCGGGCTTCGAGCACTCCGGCGGTCGGCGCGGAGCAGGCGGCGGCGAGCGCTGCCGCCGTCAACCAAGCAGTGATCTTGAGCATGGGCTGCACTTCGCTGAAGCCTAGCACGGAAATGCTGGTTGCGGAGCGTTCCTTCGCTGGGGTTGCTCAGGCGGCGCCGTCACCCAGGAAGAAGTCGTTGCCGCGTGCGTCCGTCACGATGAAGGCCGGGAACTCCTCGACCTCGATGCGCCAGGCCGCTTCCATCCCGAGGTCTTCGAAGGCGATCTTCTCGACCTTTCGGATGCAGTCGCGCGCCACGCGCGCCGCGGAGCCGCCAATCGTTCCCAAATAGAATCCGCCGTGCTTCTTGCAGGCCTGCGCGACGGCGCGCGAGCGGTTGCCCTTCGCGAGCATCACCATTGAGGCGCCGCGTTCCTGGAAGAAATCCACGAAGGAATCCATGCGACCGGCGGTGGTCGGGCCGAAGGAGCCCGAAGGCAGTCCCGCCGGAGTCTTCGCCGGGCCGGCGTAATAGACCGGATGCGCGCGGAACCATTCCGGTAGCTCTTCGCCGCGCAGGGCCATTTCGCGCAGGCGTGCGTGCGCGAGGTCGCGCGCCACCACCAGCGTGCCGCTGAGCGCGAGGCGTGTGCGCACCGGATGTTTGGCGAGCTCGTCCCGGATTTCCTTCATCGGTCGGTTCAGGTCGAGCCGGACCACGGTGGCGGAGAGGTCCTCGGCGTTTGCCTCGGGCAGGAAGCGTGCTGGATCGCGCTCCAGCTCCTCTAGGAAGACGCCATCGCGTGTGATCTTGCCGAGCACCTGACGGTCGGCACTGCAGGACACGCCGACGCCGATCGGCAGGCTCGCACCGTGGCGCGGCAAACGGATCACACGCACGTCGTGGCAGAAGTACTTGCCGCCGAATTGCGCGCCGATACCGAGGCCGCGTGTCATCGCGAGCAGCTTCTGTTCCCATTCTGGTAGCCGCACCGCGTGTCCGGCGGCACTCCCGCGCGTCGGCAGGCCGTCGAGTGCGCGCGCGCTCGCGAGCTTCACCGTTTTGAGGCACATCTCCGCCGAGGTCCCGCCGATCACCACCGCCAAGTGGTAAGGCGGACAAGCGGCGGTGCCGAGCTCGCGAATCTTCTCCTCCAGGAATTTGAGCAAGAGGTCTTCGCGCAGGAGCGAAGGCGTGGCTTGGAACAGAAAACTCTTGTTCGCGGATCCCCCCCCCTTGGCCATGAAGAGGAAGTGATACTCGTCGCCGTCATCGGCATAGAGATCAATCTGCGCCGGGAGATTGGTGCCGGTGTTCTTCTCCTCGGTCATGCCGAGTGGGGCGAGCTGGCTGTAGCGCAGGTTGGCTTCCGCATAGGTGCGGCGGATGCCGCGCGCGATGGCGGCCTCGTCACCGCCGCCGGTCCAAACTTGCTGACCTTTCCAGCCCATCACGATCGCGGTGCCAGTGTCCTGGCACATCGGCAACACGCCCTCGGCGCTGATCGCGGCGTTGCGCAGGAGGTCGAGTGCCACGAAGCGGTCGTTCGCGCTGGCTTCCGGGTCGTCGAGGATCACGCGAAGTTGCGTGAGGTGACCGGGTCGCAGGAGGTGCGCGCAGTCGCGGAAGGCTTCGCGCGCGAGCAGCTCGAGGGCCTCCGGCAGCACCAGCAAGGCGGGCCGCGTTTGCCATTGCGTGACGCTGACTCCATCCCCAGTCAGTCGTCGCCACGCAACCGGCGCTTCCTCCAGCGGGAAGAGGGGGGTGAGCGCGGGATCGTCGGCGGGCGTCGGCATCGCCGGTTCATTCTCCCGCGGCGCGGGACTCAGGGCAGGCGAACCTCGATCGGCGCGTCGTCGTCCTCGGAGTCACTGACCGGTCGACCGTGCTGCAGCATCAGGAGTTGCCCGCGCGCCACCAAGCGACGCGCCGCGAAGCGCGCCCGCTCACGCTCCGAGAGGCTCGCGAAGCCGACACTTCCGGCGAGCGCTTGCTCCAGCGAAAGTGCGGTTCCCGCCGGCCACTGTCGGAGTTCGAGCAGCAGGCTGCTCTCGATGGCGTAGTCGCGCGGGCTCAGACCGCCCTTGACACAACGGCCGGTGCAGCCCCCCAATTCCGGCTTCATACCGGAGTCCACGGGGGGTCCTCGGCGCCCGCACAAGGCGCACGAGTTGTCAGGAAGGGGAAGCAGCATTCAGTCCTCGGCGGAGCCTATTCCGCCGATTCCGTCTAGATATTGAGACCGCTCGGCCGTGCTGTCCAGGGCGGCGCGGAGAGAATCTGCGGATGCGACTTCCTGGCCTCTGCCTTGCCCTGCTCCTGAGCTCCTGCGCGACCAACGCGCGCACCCCCGAGAAAGAGTGGTGCTGGGTCTGGATCCTCACGGGACCGCAAGCCGATGCCCTGACGGCAGAGCAGAGCCAAGTTGCCTTCCGCGGTCACTTCGCCAACATGGAACGCATGGCGCACACCGGGGATCTGTTGCTGGCTGGTCCCTTCGGCGAGCCGCTCGCCCAAGCGGATCATCGCGGCCTCTTCGTGCTCGCCACCGATGATTCCGAACGCGCGCGGGCGCTCGCCGACACCGACCCGGCAGCGCAGCTCGGGGTCTTCCAATTCGAGATCGAATTGATTCGCACTTCCGATCCGCTCGACCGGATCACGGCGATGCATCTGCGCGCGGTCGCGGAGAGCGGTGTGGAGAACCCGCCGCCGGGATTCCATGCGCGCCCCTACGTGCTGTTGACGGGATGGCCGTTGCGCGCGGCGGAGCGCGCGCTCCGCGCGGACGATGCGCAGGTCTTGTTCTCGGGGGTTCTCGGTACGGACACCAACCAGCGCGCGCTCTACTGCCTGGATGCACAGACGGCCGAGGAAGTCTGGGCGCGCCTCCGCGAACTCCCGACGGACGATGTTGAGTGGACGGTGATGCCGTGGTTCGCGAGTGAGGAAGTCGCGAACTTGCGCGGCACTCAGCCCTAGCGTCCGGAGCGAGCCTGCAGCCAGCCGATCAGATCGCGGAGTTCCTCCGCGCTCAGGGAATCGGCGAGTCCGGCGGGCATCGGCAGGATCACGTACTGGTCGGAGACGATTTTCTGCGGTTCGACGATCGCTTCGAGCAGGTCTCGCCTTCCGAAGCGGCTACCGGCGGAGGAGAGGTCGGGGCCGATGCTGCCGCCGCGACCGTCCACGCGATGACACTGGATGCAACCGACGCTTTCGAAGAGGCGCGCTCCGCTGGCGAGGTCGGCGGTGGCATTGGTGGCGAGGGCGGTGTCCGCTTCGGCGACGCTCCACTTGCGCACGAAGGCGCGCGCTTCCGCCGGCGCGTATTCCGCGGCAGGCGGTGAAGCGGGAACGATTTCGAGGAGAGCGGTAACGGCTTCCGGTGCCATGGCGGCGAGGAACTCGCGCTCGATCGCGTCGTAAAAGCCAGCCAGGCTGTAGCCGCCCGGCAGTGCTCGCGCCGAGCGCAACCAAGTCAGGAACTCGACACGCAGCTCCAGACTCCAGCCGTCGCGGGCGAGACGGAGCAGCGTCGCGTAGTGGAGCTTGCCTTCGGCGTAGGGCTCCGCGCGCAGGCGCTCCATGAGCACCGTCGGCGCGTTCGTCGGCTGCAGAGAAACCCACAACGCCGCGATCTCACGATCGAGCAGTGGATCTCCGCTCGGTAGTTCGTCGAGCAAGAACTCACTGAGAGCTTGGATGTCCGCCGCCGTTTGCTGCTGCGCTCGCGTTCGTGCGAGCATCAGAGCGCGAAGCGTCGTCCAGCGCGTTTCCGGAGGAAACTGATCCCACAAGAAAGTGAGCCGCATCGGATCCAATAATGCCACGCCGAGTCGGGCTTCCAACAGGAGAGTCGCCGGTGATTCCTTGAGTGGTAGTTTGCTCAATTCCTCCCGCTCCAGCCGCAGGCGTGCGGCCCACTGCAAGAAGCGGTCGGCATCGTTCAAAGCGACCAGCGCGGAGCGCACGCTCAGCTCTCCGCGCTCGATCTGGCGGCGCAGTTTCAGCTCCGGGGTGTCCTGCTCGAACACGCCGTGCGCCGGCGGGGGTTCCGTGCCACCGATCCAACGCACGCGGTAGAGACCGCTTTGCGTGCCGCGACCGCCCGTGATGAACCAAAGCGCACCGTCGGGCCCGAACTCGAGGTCGGCGACGTTCATCGGCTTGCCGGAAACGAAAGTCTCGAAGCTGCCGCCGTAGCTCGCACCTTTCGGCGTGAGGTGAACGGCGTGGATGCGGCCGTATGCCCAATCGGCGATGTAGAGCGCCTCGCGCCACGCGCCAGGAAAGTTGCCTGCGGTGCCGAAGACGGTGCCGGTCGGTGAAGCCGGGCCAGTCTCGACCACCGGCGGCAGCGAATCCGGGTATTGCTCCGGCCACTTCGCGCTCCCCGAACGCCAGCCGTTCTCGCCGCCGGGAACCACGTGCACCACGCGCGGTGCGCGGTACCAGGGCGCCCCGATGTCCCACTCCATGTCGGAGTCGTAGCTGAAGAGTTCGCCGTTGGGCGCGAAGGCGAGGTCGTAGGCGTTGCGCAGGCCTGCGTACATCATTTCCCAGTTTTGACCATCCGGATCGGTGCGCATCACGGTGCCTCCCGGCGCCATCACGCCGACTGCGTGTCCGCGCGGATCCCACAAGCGTTCGAGCAGCACGTCCTCGGCGCCGTTGCGGAAGGCGGAGTCCGGCGAGATTCCCTCCGGTAGATCTACGTGGTTGCCGAGCGTCAGGTAGAGCATGCCGTCGGGACCGAGCACGATGCCGTGCGCGCCGTGCTCACCGGGAGGACCGTAGCGCTTCAACACGGCGTGCTCCTCGAAGATTCCGTCATGGTCGCGATCGCGTAGACGGTGGAGGCCACCGTCCGCGCCGCCCTGCGCGTTCACGTAGAGCGCATCGTGTGCCCACAACAATCCCTGAGCGCTTCCCGCGGGAGTATTGAGCACTTCGACGGTGGGCGGTGCGTCGTGCCCGCGCGGGAAGTTCAGGCGCTGGAGTGCGCCCTGCTGCGGCGACACGAAAATCTCGCCGCGCGGACCGAAGCTCATGGCCACCCAGGAACCTTCTGCGGCGCTCGCGGAGTGAATCAATTCCACCGTGAAGCCGGCGGCAACGCTGAAGCGGTCGGCTGGCGTCGCCACGCGTTCCGCCATGACCGCCCCCCAGGGGCCACGGTGCGCGCCGGCCGGACCGTAGGAATGCACCGGAGCGCCGCCCGGCGGCACTTCATGCACCGGCCAGCCGGCTGGTTCCCTCTCGTAGGCGAGCCAACCGAGATCACTCACCAAAGTGCGTGGTGTCGCGCCGGCATCGCGCAGCAGGAGACGCGCGATGATCGCCGCTGGTCCCCCGTCGTTGCGACCGCGCACGGCGAGCAGATGACGACCGGCCGCCAATTCCATACCGTTCGGCACGGCGGAAGGCTGCGACCAGTCATCTCCGCTCGTGAGCTCCAACCCGTCGAGCCAAGCAGTGAAGTGATTGTCGCCGCCGATCGCGCCACCCGCGAGCGTGACGGGTGCCTCAAGTTCGAATTCGCGCACGAACCAACGCGTCTCGCCCTGAGGTGAATCCACGCTGCTCCAGATCCATTCCGGATCGGCGCGGCCAGCCAGCGGCAGCCGCTGGAGGCTCATCTCGCGGAAGCGCACCTCCATCGGCGGCCCTTGGTGCAGTTGCAGCGCAAAGGTTCCATGCGGGCGCGCGCGACCGTTCTCGTGATCCTTCAATTCCATCATCACGACGCCGTTGATCTCGTGCACCAACTGCGTGCCGAGCGCCGTGATGCGGTAGTGATTCCACTCTCTGCTCTTCACTTTCGCCTGCAGCTCCGCCGCGGTCCCAAGCGGCGCTCCCGCGGTGCGCGTACCGTCGTGCGCGATCGCCCAGCGGCAGCCTCGCTCGGACATGATCGCGCGTCCGCCGCTCTCGTAGAGGATGCCCGTGTAGCTCGGACCGTCCTCGATGTCCGCTTGATAGCCCGCGACGTCGTCTTCCGGCAGTCGTCGGCTTCGGTATTGCATCCCGGAGTTGCCGCCTTCGATGCGATAATCGAAATCAAGAATGAAATTCTGCGCCTCGCCTTCCCAGAACAGATAAATGCTGCGGGTGAGCGGATGTTCGGCGGTGCTGCGTCCGACGATGCAGCCGTCTTCGACGCTCCAGTAGGATCGGTCGCCGTCCCAACCCGCGAGCGTGGCTCCGTCGAACAGGGCTTCGCCCAGCGGCTCAGGTACTGACTCCGGCGGGGGCGGTGGGAGGGTTGCCGTGAGCACCGGCGTCTGCTCTCCGCAGCCGGCTGCTGCCAGGAGAATGATCGGAAGCAGGCGTGCCGCGACGGGAGCGGGAGCGGACATCGGAACACTTTATCCCCCGCACCTAGACTGGCAGCCTGATGCTGCGTCCCGCCTTGCTCGTGATCGTGATCGCGCTCCTGGTCTGGTCGGGTCTGAACCCTTTCGACCGCTTCACCTGGTGGCTCGAGGTTGCGCCGATCCTGCTCGCGATCCCACTGCTGCTCTGGTCCGCGCAACGATTCCCGCTCACGCCGCTGCTGTGCGTGCTGCTTGCGCTTCACGCCGTGGTGTTGTTGATCGGCGGTCACTGGAGCTACGCGCGCGTGCCCTTCGGTTTTTGGCTCCAGGATCTGCTCGGATTCGCGCGCAATCCCTACGACCGCATTGGTCATCTCGCGCAAGGATTCGTGCCCGCGATCCTCGCGCGCGAACTGCTGTTGCGCACCTCGACGCTCACGCGCGGCGGGTGGTTGAACTTTCTGATCGTCGCGGCCTGTCTTGGCTTCAGCGCTTTTTACGAATTGCTCGAATGGTGGGCAGCTTTGACGGCGGAGGAAGCGGCTATCGAATTCCTCGGTACGCAAGGCGACGTGTGGGACACCCAGTGGGACATGTTGCTCGCTGGGCTCGGCGCCGGGATGGCGCTCCTGGCCTTCACCCGCACACACGATCGGCAATTGGCGCGTCTGAATTAGGAAAGTGCTGAATATTCCGGAACTTCCGTCCGGATTTCGCTCGCAGCCGACCGTTTCGCGCCGGATGCTGATCTGATTCCCATGGACGTCGCACTCACTTCTCTGTGGCTCCCGATCCTGGTCACTGCGGCCGCGATCTTCTTCCTTTCCTTCCTCATGTGGATGGTGCTTCCGCACCACCGCAAGGATCATGGCACCATTCCGGACGAGAGCGGATTGATGAGTCATTTGCGCTCGCAGGGCATCAAGCCGGGAATGTATGCCTTCCCCTTCTGTGGCGATCAGAAGCAGATGAAGGATCCCGAGTGGATCAAGCGGCGTGACGCCGGGCCTTCCGGCTTTCTCAACATCTGTCCGCCGGGCGCCTGGAACATGGGCGGTGCACTCGCCAAGTGGTTCGTTCTGCTGTTGGCGATCTGCACGGTCGCGGCCTACGTCGGCACCCTCGCACTCGATGCGAACGCGGAGTACATGATGGTTTTCCGCGTGATCGCGAGCTGCATGTTGCTAGCCTTCTGCTCGAACGTGATCAGCGATTGCATTTGGAAGGCGCATCCGGCGCGACCGGTGCTGATGCACCTCTTCGATGGCCTGATCTACGCGCTGGTCGCGGGCGGGATCTTCGGCTCGATGTGGCCTTAGCAGGACGCTGAAAAACGCCTCTCCGAATTGCAGTCGAGGCTGACGTCGGCGAGAATTCGG
>CXWK01001717.1_pt1 | contig 36442 bp, 36 predicted proteins | sample 590851 | NCBI WGS metagenome assembly CXWK01 (sample SAMEA3498364, study PRJEB10139) | wastewater metagenome | biome: wastewater treatment plant; material: activated sludge | place: Denmark | collected 2014-08-01
CGTATCAATCCATATTATTTAAGCTTAATTCGCCATCCCGGAGATCCCATCTGGCGTCAATGTGTTCCGGATAAAGCTGAACTGGAAGATTTTGATGCAGCAGAAGATCCTTTGATGGAAGATGCAATGAGTCCTGTACCAAACATTACTCATCGTTATCCAGATCGTGCGCTGTTTCTTGTTACAAGCCAATGCGGATTGTATTGCCGCTTCTGTACAAGAAAAAGAAAAGTTGGCGATTATGAAAAGATATCGATGAAAGGACTTGAAAGCGCTTTCAAATATCTTGAAGAGCATACGGAAATCCGTGATGTAATTCTTTCTGGCGGCGATCCTTTAATGTTAACGGATGCAATGCTTGAGAAAATTCTTCAGCGAATAAGAGCAATTCCTCATATCGAAATAATCAGACTTGGATCTAAAATGCCTTGTGTACTTCCTCATCGTATTACGCCAAAGCTTGTTAATATGTTAAAGAAGTATCATCCGATTTACTGTAACACACATTTTAATCATCCGTGGGAAATTACTCCGGAAAGTTCTAAAGCCTGCCAGATGATGGCTGATGCCGGAATACCAATGGGTAACCAGATGGTTATTATGAAAGGTGTTAATGATGATCCTGCAGTTGTAAAAGAATTGATGCAGAAACTTCTTAAGATTAGAGTTCGTCCTTACTATATGTATATGGCTGATGAAACTAAAGGCGCTAATCATTTTAGAACTTCCATCGAAACTGGAATAAAAATTCTTGAAGGTTTGCGCGGACATACAAGCGGACTTGCAATTCCTCATTTTGTAATTGATGCACCGGGCGGTGGCGGAAAGATTCCGATTATACCAAACTACGTGCTTCACAAAGATGAAGAAAGAATAATTCTTAGAAACTTTCAGCATAAGGTTTACACTTATAAAAATTATGCTGATGCTAATAATCCGGAAGGATTTGGAAGCAAGAACAAAACCAACGGTAAAAATGGCAAGAACGGAAGTAATGGAAATGGGAACGGAAATGGCAAAGGAAAGAAAGATGAAATGAAACCGAAGAAGATTAAACTTCCCGAACTCTCTGAGATAGAGAATTAAATAAAAGCCTCGATGAAAGTCGAGGCTTTTTGATTAAAACATTAATGAAAAAGTATAGAATCTATATCGATGAAGTTGGAAATAATGATCTTGGAAGTTCATACGATCCTAACCATAGATATCTAAGCTTAACGGGTGCAATATTCGAACTCGAATATGTAAAAAATATTTTTCAGCCCGCACTTGAGAATTTGAAGTCAAAGTATTTTGGTTATCATCCAGATGAACCAATAATTTTTCACAGAAAAGAATTAGTTAACAAGAAATTTCCATTCAATGCTTTAAAAGATAGTAGTGTTGAGAAAATGTTTAATCAGGATTTTTTAGAGTTAATAAGTTTATCCGAATTTAAAATTATCTCTGTCCTAATTGATAAACTTGATCATAATCAAAAGTACAACACCTGGAAATATGACCCTTATCATTATTGTATGGAGGTTTTGGTTGAAAGATTTTTCTTCTATCTAAAATCAATTAATTCTGTTGGTGATGTGATGATAGAATCACGAGGAGGAAAAGAAGATATGAGGTTAAAAAAATCTTATAGAAAAATAGTTGAAAATGGAACACACTTTATTGAAAGTGAAAAACTGAAAAAATTATTAACCAGCTTAGAATTAAAAGTAAAACCTAAGATGTTAAATATTGCGGGACTCCAGTTTGCGGACTTATTAGCTCATTCTTCTAGAAGATTTATGTTTAGGAACTACAATATTGATGAAGGTAAAAAATATGTTTTTGGAGATGAGATTATCGAAATTATAAAAACAAAATATTATGCTGGTAAAACCGGTATTGAGGGGCACGGAATTAAATTACTGCCATAAAAAAACCCCGCGAACGGGGCAAAGGCTCTTATGTCCTTCCAACTCCACATAAATGGATTGATTAAAAATAGGAGTAATTTTTATTTTATGCAAATATTTTAACTGAAAGTGAAAAAATGTCAACCTTTTTACTGATATCGGGGAAATGGTTAAACTTGGTAACGGCAAAGGAAAGAAAGATGATTTGAAGCCGAAGAAGATTACACTCCCGCAATGGAAGAAGTAAATAATTAAACAAAAAAAAACGATTCGCATCGGGGTTTTTTGTTAGGGAAAATTATTGTTTAACAGCTTCCCAAAAAATAAATACCGCTGTGGATCCATCAAAAGATAAAGCAGGTTGATAACCTTTACCTAAGTATCTTTTATTTGCGCCATTTATGTTTACTAAATTAATATCTTCGTTGGGGCTAAAAGAACTAATCAAAACGCTGTTCCCATCATCTGAAACGCTAACACTTGCCCCACCATTTAAATTTTCTGTTAAAGTGTGTTTTACATTTTGTGTAATGTTATGAGAAATCAATCTCCAAGGATAAAATTCCATTTCACTATAAATAATAAAATCATTTGGCCCTGACAATGTCAGGCCTCCATTAGTACTTGAAGTATCATCAATTACATAATTATTACTAGAACGAAGTTTACAAATATACTTAGGGCGAAGTGGGTTATACTCAATGGAAAAATAAAACACTTCGGTATCTTCAAAATTGAAAATGGGATGGACAAAAGTAAATTCAGTAAGATTCTCGAAATCAGTTCTTACAAGTTGAGTAACTGTGCCTGATATAATATCAACAGTTTCTATTGTTGAATAGGAAGAAAAAGATGTTGAATAGACGATCTTCAACCCATCATTTGAAAATGAAAGACCTCGTTTTATAACCGTTGGAGAATTTGTTACTCTTGTGAAATTTTTTGAGATTATATTAAATATATAGATATCCTGATCAATGGAACTGTTTTTGACTAATGCTAGTTGAGTTCTATCTCTTGAAAGCGCTGAAAGTTTAATAACATCAAAATTATAGTAGTTGCTTGTCAGGCTATTTAAATCGAACTCTTTAATACCTTCTTCTTCAACAATTAGAATTTTATTGTCATTTTCAATAAAATAAATTTTAGATGGACATTTACTATAACTTTTATATCCTTTGTCTATGAGTCTTCTATATCCTGTGCCATCTAAATTTATTTGGCAAATAGAGTAATAATCATCAGTTACATATATAGTATCATATTCAGCACATGAGAAGAAAAACAATACAAATGTTGAAAGAACAAACAGTATTTTCTTCATAGAAGCCACCTATTAAAAATATTAAAATGATTGAATTATCTTCAACAAATCTCTCTCCAAACTTTCCGCCGGAGTTTCAACAATTCTTCCAATTTCGTTTCCGTCTTTGTAAAAAATAATTGAAGGGACAAATTCTATTTCAAGTCCTTCTGCTTCGTTAGATAGACCTTGCTTTTCCCTATTAACTCCAATTAGAGTAATTGAGTTTACATTATAGTTTAGCTCGTTTAATATCTTAAAAAATCTTGGCAACTGTTCCCTGCTATCGCTGCAGGTAGAACGGAAAACTATTTTGATATTTACATCTTCAAGTTTTCCTTCTAAGCTACCAAGAACTTCAAAATCCGGTTGGTAGTTAATGTATTCTGTTGTCCAGGTATCTTTAAAAAGTGAATCAATGATTATGCTTGCTGGACAGTAGCCGAGAATTAATGGCTCACCGTTTTTTTCATCCGGAATGATTTTGAAATTCTGGGCATTTAGTTGGATTGTGGAAATTATTATTGCAAGTGGAATGAGATATTTGAGCATAGATTTATCTTAATCTGTCATCCTGAGCTAAGACGAAGGATGACTATAAATAAATATAACGGAGTGTCACACTTCGACTTCGCTCAGTGTGACAATGGTTTCAATCTTTTTTAATTCTTAAATCAATTCCCCACAACAATTTATTTCTTAAGGTTTCAAAATAAGTTGTCAGGGATGTGTGAACTAATTTTAACGGGCGATCGCTTTTACAAATTTTTATTTCTGTCGGAGGAGGAAAATCAAAAACTCTTTGTCCATCACAGCTAACCTGAACTTCTTTGTAAGGAGAATCAGCTTTTATTACTATCTCCTGTGAGCTTGGAAGTACCAATGGACGAACTGTTAAACTGTGAGGTGAAATTGGTGAAAGAGTGATTACATCTGTCTTAGGCGATACAATTGGTCCGCCAACTGAAATTGAATATCCTGTTGAGCCAGTTGGAGTTGCTACAATTAAACCATCCGCTGAGAAAGTTGTAACATATTCGCCATCAACCCAAACGGTAAGTTCGATCATTTTAGGCCAGCCGCCTTTATCAATTACAATATCGTTAATCGCATAAAGCTTATCAGTTTCGTGTCCCAATGCTTCCCCACTGATAACCATTCTTTCTTCAACGCTATACTTGCCTTCTTTAAGCTCTTTTATAATTTTATCCATCTGATCGATGTTTGCTTCAACAAGAAATCCGAGTTTGCCAAGATTAACACCAAGCACGGGCTTATCATAAAACTGCGCATTAAAAGCAGTGGCAAGCATTGTTCCATCACCACCGATTGAAATTATCAAATCAGCCTTTTCATAAACTTCTTTGTCATCTGTTACAAAATCATCAAAGAGCTCGATTTTAAGTTTGTCTTTATCTTCGGAAAGAGATTTGGTTAGAATGTAATCGAGTTTGTTTTTTTTTAGTTTGGATATGAAAGAGGAGACAACTTTAAAAACATTTTCCTTGGTGATATTGGCAATGATTCCTATTAACATATTTTTCTCAAAGTTGTTTAAGTGCAGGGGTAAATTACAATTAATTAGGGAGAATTTCTTTTACAATAATTCGGGCAGCGCTTTGATTATTTTGATCGGACTAATTGAATCAATATCAAGATTTGAATCGTAACGATATTTTTCCAGATAATCTAAATGATTCAAATTATTTTCAATATCATCAGGATAAATATATTTACATTTAATATGCATTTCTTTGGGGTACGGATTGAATCTACCAAAATGATTTCCATTTGATATACATATAAATGGGGTTCCAACTGCTGCAGCAAAATGCACAGCACTAGTTTCATTAGAAACAAGAATCTTTGCTAATGAAATAAGTTTTACTAATTGCGGTAATGTAGTCTTACCGGTCATATCAAAAAAAGATTTAGAATCACAGCACTTGGTCATTTTTCTTGAGATTGCAGAATCACTTTTAGATCCGGCAATAATAACATTTAAATTATAATTTTGAATAAGATGTTTAACAACAACTTCAAAATTAGTTGATGACCATCTTCTTTTTTCATCCTGAGCGCCTGGAAAAATGACCGCATATTCTTTGTTTGTTGGCAGATTTATTTCAATTTCCGAACTGTTTAATACTGGTTTACTTAAATCTATCTTTTCCTGCAAAATGTTTTCGAAAAATTCTCTATTTCTAAAGAACTCAAAATAATTTTGAGGTGATTGCGTGATAAGAGTAGTATAAAATCTATTCGTTAACAAATTGCGTTTCCACACAACAAAAGAATCTGAAGAACCAGTACTGCCTATTTTATCTTTAGCTCGACTTGTATGAACGATTGAATCACCATAAAGAATCTCTCTGGAAAATGTTGTATCTATTACGACTTCAAATCCTGACTTATAAATATTTTTTAACAGTTTATATTTATAATAAGGATTACTGCTAAATTTTTTACGATTTAACCAGATAAATTCATCTAATATATTGGAATCAAAAGTTACGGCAAGATCTTTCCAAAGATCATTACCACAAAGAGTAATTTTATAATTCTGATATTTTTTGCTTCGCTTTATGAAATAAAAATAGTTTCGAATTAGAACATAATCCCCAATAGAATCTAAGCGGATAAGAAGAAGAGTTTCCTGATTAATTTTCTGCTGTTGAACTGACAAAAGAAGATCAATGATTTTATAGATTAAAAATTGAAAAATATTTAAGAATTTTGTTAAATAATTTTTGACTGTGGCTCCAAAATTTGATTTCATTTTTCGGCTAAAATTTTTAACTCAAAAGTAAAAATATTCGGACTTTGCTGGTGGAATGAACTTGATGTTATTCTGTTCCAGAACAATTTCCTAAATCTGTAAAGCGGTAAAAAAATCTTTTTTAAAATTTTTGAAAAGCCAATTGAATTTTCAGTACCGTCTGGATCAAGGAATGTTGTTTTTTTAAACCCAGCAGCTTTCAGAACATACAAAAGACTTCCAGAAGTAAATAAAGTAACATGAGTAAAATCTTCATAAGCCCAATAAGAACCAGTATTAGATTGAGCATTTGGCACCATTAAACAAAATTTTCCATTTTCCTTGAGTAACTTATTTGCTATTAATTTGAGTGTATCAATTATTTCGTCTTTATTGATATGCTCAAGAACATGGCTCATGATAATAAAATCAAATGTTTCGCCTGATTGTTCAGCAAATTCATTAATGCTCACGTTTTCAACATCAAAGTTTTGCATTCTGGCAAACTCTATTGCCTGATCCGAAATATCTATACCCTTAACAAAATTATAATTAAGCTTTTTTACTTCTCGAATAAAACTTCCAAATCCGCAGCCAATATCAAGTATGTTAGCGTTTTTATCAGGAGGTAATATTTTTTTGATGTACAAAGGAATTTTATAATCTAAATAGTATTCACTATTTACATTTCTTAAATTAAAATAATCAGAATATTCAGGCATTATATACTCATTCGTTTTTTAAAGATTCAAAATCAGATTGAATTTTTGAAATCATATTTTTTTTAACAAATTGTGAGAGTCCAATGTTATAAAATTTATTTAAGAAGATCTTAAAAACATTGATTCTTTTCTTCGTTAGAATATGCAGACTAGGTAACCGATAATAATTTAAATTAAAATGATTGGCAATCATCAATATAGTTTTTTCAGTATAGAAAGAAATGTGCTGTCCGTGATTAAAACCGTAATACCACCATTCGTTAGGATCAGGAATTTCTTTGGACAAAAGTTCTGTTGAAAATACAATGGTCTTACTATAACTAAGCATTTTTTCTATTTCTTCTTTTGGACTAACCAAATGTTCAAATACTTCAAATGCAGTAATCAATTCAAATTTGGAATCTGGTTTTATATCTTTCTCAAATCCATTAGCAAATAAATTTTGTGTGTAAGGATCATGCCAGTAAAAATTAAATCCAATATCTCTCATCAAACGAGTAAACACTCCGTACCCGCCGGCATAATCTAAAAATAATCCATTTTTATTAAAGCAAAAGTAAATGAGAACTGAAAGAACTTTTGAGAAGTAAATGTTTCGATCCAGCAAACCTGTATCTGAAAGATTTATGCTTCTGGAATATGCCTCATCAAGCCAATAAGGTTGTTCTGTAAATAAATATCCACAATTATCGCATTTAAAATATTTAACATCATACTTCTTTAAGATTTTAGAGTTAAATACTTGCTTTGCATTTGAATTACAAATTTTACAAATCATTTATTCCATATACCTTTAGCTGTACCTGAAATTAATTTTCTATATTGAATCGGCGCCCACACTGATGCAAAAATTAAACAGATATTAGTTGAAACCATAACCCCAGTAATACCAAGTCCAATATTCTCAGCAAGAAATATTGATAGCGGAATATTCAGTAATGCAATGATAATCGAATAATAAAGCTGCAGTCTTACTTTACCAACTCCATTTATAAAATAACCAAATATGTTATTCCAATTTGCTATGATTACAAAGATTCCAGATGCAATTGAAAGCATAAAAGGAACCTGCACTTGCGGTCCAACCCATATCTCATAAACAAAATCTGAAGCAATAATCATAATTATTGCAACTACAGATAAAATCATCCAGATGATTACCAGTTTACGAACAGAATTTTTTATCCAATCAAACTCTTTTTTTACAAATGCTTCTGTAAATGCTGACCAGAATGGCGCGAGTGCTACATTAAAAACTAATGGAACCATATAAAAATATTTATATGCAACGTTATATGTTACTACTGATTTGGGTCCATAAAGCTGAGTAATTATAATATTACCCGTTGTAAAGACAATTAAGCTGGAAATTTGAATAACAAAAAACTGCATTCCTAGTTTTACCAAACTTGATGAGTACTTAAGATTCACAAACTTGAACGATGGAGAAATGTTTTTAAAGTGACCGCTAAATAAAAATAGTGATGCGATTAAAAAAACTAAAACGGGAATTCCACTTGATACCAATGCAAATACAGTTAGTGATGGTTGCGCATATATCGAAAGAAGATAGACAATCAATAGTGTAAAAGAATTAGTAATCAAACTTAATCCGCCATTAAGTGAAGGCCTTTGATCTGCATTTATAATAGATGTAATGAGTTTTAGTAAAAATTGAACAAGGAATAGAATTATAACATACAAAACTAAACTGTTAAGCAATGAAGTGTAATCCGTTGGTGCCTGTAAAAGATCTGCCCAGTTAAGAAAGCCATGAATGGTAAAGTAAAAAATAAAAGCAGCAAAAATGCCAACTGAAAAAACAGCATAAGCTGTGCTAACATAAATCCGGGCTAACTTTATATCATTAAGTGCAAGAGCTTCGGCAAGTTTATTCCTTAAACCATTGCCCAGTCCAAAATCAAGATTAATTAGCCAACTTAGTATTGAGGCAAGTGTAAGCCAGATTCCATATTCTGTTTTACCCAGATAATTTAAAGTGACAGGAACAATCGCCATTAATGAAACGAAGTTAAAAACATGTAAGATAAAAAGTATGACAATATTCTTCTTAGCCTTTTCAGTCCGTGAAGAATTCTTAAAACTAAATAGTTCCGAAGGTGAATATTTTATGTTTGGTAATTTCAAATTTACTTTTGTTTATAATCAAATGATTTTTTCAGCTTAATGAATACTCTTTCTCCAGAGTCTGACAAGAAAAGTAAAACCAGTTTTATTTAATAAACTTTTTAAATAAGTTCTGAATAATCTTAATTGCAATTGCATATCTATACTAAAATTATTGAGACTATTTTTCTTAACAGCTCTTTTAACTTCAAGAATTGATTGAATTTCATTTGTCCATGATTCACCACCGGCACTCATAACAACAACCGGATTTTTATCAAAGTAGTAGAGTTTGTTACTTAAATCAGGATAACCTTTGTATAACCGACAATAAAATTCAAAATCCATAGAGTAACGATATGATGTATCAAACAATCCAACTAAATCATAAACTTCTTTTTTAATGAACATGGTTGGATGGTTAAGCGGCATTGTTTTAAATGTATCAAGAGTGTAAGGTTTTCTTAAGTACGAGCCATATTTGGGATCATTGAACAAAAGATCACCATGAAAAACCAAGAATTGTGATTTTGTAAAAGTGTTGACGACATGCTCAAATACATTCTCCGAATAATAATAATCATCCGAATTAAGAATTGTTAAAATATCGCCTGATGCAATATTAATACCTTTATTGAATGCTTCGGAGATTCCATTATCTTTCTCGCTAATAATCCTTAAATTTAATGGTGAATCTTTATACAGTTTTTTAATTATATCAAGAGTATTATCGTGACTAAGATTATCAATGATAATATGTTCAAATTCTTTAAAAGATTGTTTTAAGATCGATTCAACATTCTTTTCAATAGTTTTTTCAGAATTGAATGTTGGAGTTATTATCGAGATTTTCATACAATGGAAAATTTAATATTGCAATAATTTCAATACAGGCTAAGAAAATATAACTTTTTAGCAGGCGAATGAAAAGACCGTTTTAATATGATTCAGAATAAACAAAGAAAAATACTTTATATTACATCAAGAGGTGACTTTGGTGGTGGGCCATTGCATGTAGATGATCTAATCAAATATTTTATAGAATATTTTGATGTTTATTGTGCTTCCCCTGCTGAATCCCCTTATGGGACAAAATGGCAATCAGAATTGAAAAAATTTCATCATTTTAAAATCCCACATCGTAAATTTACATTAAAGGATTTATTTGCATTAATTCGTTTTATTAAACAAAATGAAATAAAGTTGATACACGCACATGGGAAAGGTGCTGGGGTTTATGCACGGTTAGTGAAACTTTTCATTCCGAATTTAAAAGTTATTTTTACATTTCACGGATTTCATCCTGACAATTACAGATTATTTAGTCGAATTTTGTATATCTGGTATGAAAAAGCTGCCGCCATTTTAACAGATCATTTTATTAATGTTTCTCATAGTGAAAATAGATTATCAATTAAGTATAAGTTATTTGTTCCTTCAAAGTCATCAATTATTTACAATGGTATTAAAAATTCTTATCCTATTCATCATAATAAAAGAGAAGCCAGAGAAGCACTTGGTATAGATTTAGATAAGTTCACAATAGTTTCGGCTAACCGATTTGATAAACAGAAAAACCTAATTTTAGTTTTACAAATAGCTAAACTTCTAAAAGAAAACAAAAATATTATATTTCTACTGTTAGGAGATGGTGAACAATTTGAAACGATAAATAACCTTTGCCATAAAGATAATTTATCAAACATTCGTTTAATGGGATATAAATCCAACGTTCAGGAATTTTTAGAAGCATCTGATCTTTATCTTGCAACCTCCATTGGAGAAGCTTTGGGTTACTCATTAATTGAAGCTTGCCGAGCTAGTCTTCCAATTTTGGCCACAAACGTAAGAGGACATAACGAAGTTGTTATTGACAATTATAATGGTTTCTTATTTGAATTAAACGATGCTAAAAAGGCTTCAATAATTATTGATAAATTATTTTCAGAAAGCAAGAAATTAATTGAATTGGGACTTAATGGTAAAAAATATTATGAACAAAATTTTGATATTAATTCGACATATAATAGTATTTCAAATGTTTATTCAAAATTTTTAAAATAATAGATTATTAATTATCAAAATGAAGATAGCAATAGTACATGAGTGGCTTGTTAATTACGCAGGTTCTGAAAAATGTGTGGAATCCTTTACAAATATTTATCCCGATGCTGATGTTTATACTCTCGTTGATTTTTTAGATGATGAGCAAAGAAAAATAATTCTTAAGGATAAGCATGCAAAAACATCTTTTATTCAGCATCTGCCTAATGCAAAAACTAAGCACAGATATTATCTTCCTCTTTTCCCTAAGGCTATTGAACAGTTTAATATGTCTAAATTCGATGTAGTAATTTCCAGCTCACATGCAGTAGCAAAAGGCGTTAAGACTAATCGGAAACAACTTCATATAAGTTATTGTTATTCACCGATGCGGTATGCCTGGGATAATGCAGATGAATATCTGGTTGGATTTAAAGGTACTGTTGCAAAATTTTTTCTAAATTACTTACGAAAATGGGATGTTAAGTCTTCTAAAAATCCCGATTACATCATTGCAATTTCAGAACATATCAGAAAAAAAATAAAACGAATTTATAATCGTGAGGCTGATGTTATTTATCCACCTGTTGATACAGATAAATTTCCACTTGAAACAAATAAGGAAGACTACTATTTAGCAGCCTCAAGATTGGTACCTTATAAAAAAATTGATTTGATTGTTGACGCATTCGCAAAAATGCTCGATAAAAAACTTGTTGTGATTGGCAGCGGACCTGAAAAAGAAAAAATTCTTTCCAAGGCAACTCCAAATGTTGATGTTATTGGTTATCAGGATTTTGAAAGCTTAAGATCATACATGCAAAAGGCCAAAGCTTTTGTTTTTGCGGCTGAAGAAGATTTTGGAATTGTTGTTGTTGAAGCAATGGCATGCGGTACACCAGTTATAGCTTTTGGTACCGGAGGTGCAGCTGAGACTGTTGTAGATGGAAAGACAGGGATTTTGTTCAAGGAACAAACTACTGATTCAATTATTGAAGCTGTAAAAAGGTTTGAAAAAAGCAGTGCTTCTTTAAATTATTCAGAAATAAATCAACATGCTGAAAAATTCAGCCGGAAAAAATTTGAGCATAATATCAAAGAATATGTTAATGAAAAATTAAAAAGCTTCAATCAAACAAAATCAAAAAAGAAAAAATGATCGTTAACAAAAAATCTATTTACACTTCACGATTAATTTCGGATTTACTACTTCTTAATTTATCATTTGTAGTTTCCGCAATTCTTGCCCAGTCTTTAGATATGCTACTTGCCCGTGATTATATGTTTATACTTTTGCTTCTGCTTAATATTGTTTGGTTCGTAAATGCAAACCTTTCCGGATTTTATTTAGATTTTTTTACAAGATCTTTCTCATTCCAGTTTTTTAATATTCTCAAAACCACTCTGCTTCAAGTAGGGTTAACAGTATTGTTTATCTTCTTAACTAAAGAAGATCTTTTTACTAGAAATTTTATCTTGTTGTATGGATTGTTTCTCACACTTTCAATCAGTTTACGTACTGCCATATTTAAAAAAGTTCTGATTTCATTAAGAAGAAAAGGTAAGAACATAAGAAATCTTTTAATTATCGGAGCTGAAGAAGTTGGTAAAAATTTCAAAGATACAATCACTCGTAATCCAGATTTTGGTTATCACTTTAGCGGATTTCTTGATAACACAAGTAAAGATGATGAGGTAATTGGAGTGCTAGATCAGCTTGATGAAAAAATTAAGGAAAAACAAGTTGATGAAGTTATAATTACCCTTTCTTCACAGCCACCGGAATTGTTAGATGAGATAATTAGAATCTGTAACATTAACGCTGTTAGAATTCATATCATACCAGATTATTTCAGATTTTTATCCAGTAGATTTCAGATAAGTTCCATAGGTAATTTTCCTATAATAACTGCAAGGCAAGAACCACTTGAAGAAGCTAACCGCAGATTTCTTAAGCGAACATTTGATATTATATTTTCATTATTGGTGCTAATTTTTTTACTAAGCTGGCTGTATCCAATTTTAGCCTTACTTATAAAATTGGATTCTAAGGGGAAGGTATTATTCAAACAGAAACGAGTTGGTGCAAAAAACGATTTGTTTGAATGTTATAAGTTTAGGACATTAATATCTGAATCATCACGTGAAACTGAAAAATTCAAACCCGTTTTGATGGGTGATAAGAGGGTTACTGTAATTGGGAATTTTTTAAGAAAATCCAATATAGATGAATTACCACAGTTCTTTAATGTTTTAAAAGGTGATATGTCTGTTGTTGGTCCAAGACCACACGCTATTCCTTATCAGGATTTGTATGGAAAAATATTTGAAGAAATAAAAATGCGGCATAATGTTCGTCCTGGTTTAACAGGTTGGGCACAAGTAAATGGTTTACGCGGTGATGTTGAAGATGAGACAGAAAATAATCGCAGAACAATTATGAGAATGAAATACGACTTGTGGTATATTGAAAACTGGACAATGAAGCTCGATATTCAAATTATTTTTATGACTATATGGCAAATGATAAAAGGAGATACAAAAGCTGTATAGTTTATGGTAATGTAAAGATGTGCAAGGCTTCTTCCTTATCAGAAACAACATAAACCAGTTTATTTTTGTAATCAACAACCAATCCTTCCGGTTGTGTAACATCAATTTTGTATTCTTTTATTTTATCACCTTTAAGATTGGTATTAATAATTATTTTTGATTCATCACTTAGTATCCACAAACTAGTGTCTTCTTGTGCGAAGAAAATATCAGAGTAGTCTTTTGCAATCTTTATTTCTTTTCTAAAAATCTCATTAAATAGACTATCAGTTTTGAGTAGTAGTCCCTGTCGTTTTTCATTTACTAAATAAAAATCCTTTGAAATTGTATTAAAACAAATTCCTTCTAATCCTTCATTTAATCTACCAGTAAGATTTATTTTTTTACGCTTAATTTCATTTCCAGAAGTATCAAGCACAACAACTTCTCTGCTTCTTTCAAGTACAACCGCAATATGTTTAAAATCTATAACTGTTACACCTTCTAAATCTTCCCCATTAACTGAAAACGATTTTAGAATTTTTCCTGATAAATCAAGATTATAGACTTTGCTGTCACTATCACCAACGGACCAAAAGCTTTTTTTATCAAAAGAAAACGCTAATCCTGATGGCTCGGGAACTTTTATTGGCGTCATTTTTTGCACTAAAAGTTTCTTAACAGTTGGAGATTCTTGCCTGTTAGTATTACATTTGTACTGGGTTAAACCTATAGAAAGAAGCAATATTACTATTGCATAATTTTTGATGATTAAAGTCATATTGTGTGAACTTCTTGAATATATAGTTGATTTTAAGAAATATTATTTGCTGATTCTTAAATATAATATATAGGTTGGAGTTTTCTGAAAAGGAGATAAAATTAAATGATGTTAAGCGAAGGATTTTTTCGATTATCTGCAATGATTGGCTTTTTAATAGTTTTGCTCATTTTGTTATTTGGCTATCTATTTTTTGAACCTTTTGTAACAGAAGAAACAATTACAATTAAGGTTTTAAATAAATCACAATTTGGGAATGAACCAGGAAAATACTTCGTTTTTACTCAAGATGAAGTATTCAATAATTCAAATAACTATTATCACAGCAAAGAAAATGCTGACGATTTAAATGAAAAACTTTATCCAGGAAGCACTTATAAAGTGAATGTTGTTGGAGTTTATATTCCATGGTTGCCTCGATTTAGAAATATCATCAAAATAATTGAAATTAATGGTATTCCTTTAGTAGAAAATCCTGCAGCTAAATAATTGCACTCTTATAATTCAAACATTTTTATTATTTTTCTATCGACAAATAAATTAATTAATAACAAAATATAAGGGGATCTTATATGGCAGTTCTTATAACTGATGAATGTATTTCTTGCAACGCTTGCGAAGTTGAATGCCCTAACAATGCAATTTACGCCGCTGGTGATCCTTGGCTTTTAGAAGGTGAACATGAAGCTTTAAATTCAGATCATACATATATCGCAGTAGATAAATGTACAGAATGTGTTGGCTTTTATGATGAACCACAATGTATTCCGGCTTGTCCAACTGAAGCAATTATTATGGACCCGGATCATCAAGAAACAAAAGAACAATTAATGGCTAAGAAAGAACATTTGGATAAAGTTGGAAGATAATTTATTCTAAACTTTTTTAAGGGAGCGATAAGCTCCCTTTTTAATTTTAAAGTATTGTATAAACTGTCTCCAACATAAAATAAAAAGTCATTATTCCTGAAAGAATCAGTTTGGCAATGATCATGATTAGGCTTGCAATAAAAGTTACTAATCCTACTTTAAAAGCTTCAGAGTTTTTTTTACCAGCAATTAATTCTCCGATAACTGCACCAAATAATAAACCCAAGATCATCCCCCAAGGTGGGAAAAAAATCATCCCGATAAACATTCCAATTATCGAACCCCAAATTCCATGATTTGAGGCTTTATAACGCTTTGCTCCCCAAACCGGCAAAACATAATCTAAAATTGTGATTACAATTGTTAACACAGCAAAAATTATAACAACTGGCCAAGTTATGGATTCGGGGAAAAAAAATTTCAACAACAGTAATGCTAAAAAATTTAACGGTGGACCAGGCAAGGCTGGAATAATACAACCTGCAATACCAAATAAAGATAGAATTATTCCGATTATAATTATAAGTGTTTCTATTTTTTATTTACTTTCTTTTTTTGTGTTTTCTTTTTAGGACTACAATATTTTTTTATCATCTCATAAGCATCAAAATAACCAAGTTCACCAGCTCTTTTAAAATCCATACAAGCTAAATCATTTTTTTCAAGAATAATTTCAATTGTACCTCTTAAATAAATGGCTTTTGCAGAACTTGAATCTAACTTTATGATTGAGTTATAATTTTTAAGAGCACCCGAATAATCTTTAACGATTGTTTTTGCTTCTGCAAGAATGAATAACGCATTTACATATGTCGAATCAATTAGCAAACAACTTTCATAGTCCTCAATTGCTTCTGTTAAATTTCCAAGAAGCATTTTTTCGTTGGCGCGATTATAATAAGCAATCACATTTATTGTATCTAATACTAAAGCTTTTGAATAATTATCAATTGCTAATTTACTGTCGCCCATCATTGCATATAAGTTGCCAATATTTACATAAGTTGCCGGATTTCTGGATTCATACCTAGATGCGCTGATGTAATATTCTAATGCAAGTTGATTTTCTCCAGATAAAAACTCCAGATATCCTAAATCAAAAAGTAAATCGGCAGATTCAGGATTTAAACTATACGCTTGCCTCAAATCCAGTTTAGATTTTTCAAGTTCATTCATTTCCAAGTACAATTTACCCCTAAGATGCAATGCTTTAAATGTACTTTCCAATTCAATAGATTTGTTAAGATCATCAAGACATAAAAACTTATTACCTAACTTATAATTAGCTTTTGCCCGCAATAAATAATAATCTGCTATATTATTCTCCAAAATTATTGCTTGTTCGATAAACGTAATTGCCGTCTGATATTTACCGTCATCATATGCTTTTATTGCAGAAAGATATTCAGGCAATTGAATTGTACTTGAGCAAGCAGCAAGAAGTAATGTAAAAGAAACATAAACCAAAGAGTTTCTTATAAAAGTTTTCATATATAAAATTAGTTATTGTTTTCTGTTTTTAATTTACTAATTAACCATAACACAATAAATTATTTAATTAATTATTCTTAATTTCATCTAAAACAAAAAGAGAGTTTTATGGATCTATCACTTTTACTTGCTGGAGTTTTGCAACTATTACTTTCACTTTTTATTGCAATAGTTTTTATTTATGCCGGTTTCACGTTTTTTCATAAAAGAATAAAAACAATTAATGAAATTGAAGAGCTAAAAAAGAACAATATTGCGGTTGCAATTCTTAATGCATCAATAATCCTTGCCCTTGTAATTATGGTTAAGAATGCAATTGAACCTGCAATCACAGTTTTTAGTTTAGCATTAAAAAATTCTGATGCAACCCTTGCATCATTTTTTCAAATGGCAGGGATAATGTTAATTCAAATAATTGTAGCAGGTATAATTGCATACATCTCTATTTATTTAGCTATAAATTTATATACACATTTAACTAAGGACATTGACGAACTTGGAGAAATTAAAAATAATAATATAGCTGTTAGTATAGTTTTGGGCGTTGTTATAATTTCTATTTCGTTAATTATGCAACAAGGTATAAAATCAATTTTAGATGCGATAATTCCCTTTCCTACAGTATCCATAAAAGATATTGGACTTTAATACAATATGAAAAAAGGCTGCGCTTCAAGTATAGGCTGCTCTGGAATAATTGTAATTGTTCTTTTTGCAATTTTGATAATTAATTTTATTTCGGGAATTGAGTTTAGTTTTGATGGTTTTGAAGAAACCAGCCGAGATTTTTCGTTTGAAATAGACACTCTTGAAAACCAACCAATTATTAAGTCAGAATTTAAATGGAAATATACCTCGTCATCACTTGGACGAAAAAATTATAAACTATCTTTTCATCTATTAGAATATGAAGTGAAAAATGCTTTAGCATATATGGATGAAATTTCAAAGTTAAGTTCAAGAGATTTAAATATTGATCAGCGTTATAAAAGTGATAAGGTTTATTTTGCAAAGCTGATGTGGCATGAAATCTATAAGAGGATTTATTGGCAATCGTATGATAAGTTTGATAATATCTTAAAAGGGTTTAATGAAGTATTTAGAATTGAAAAAATGAGTGATCGTGATAAACTTTATTTTATAATTTCATTTATTCAAAATATTGAGTACAAAAGACCGGGCGGTGAACTTGATTTGCTTCCGCCACTTGGAACACTTGCAACCCGATATGGTGATTGCGATACAAAAGCTCTTTTACTATACATCATTTTAGAAAAAGCCGGCGTGGACTGTGTGATGTTCTGGAGTTTTCAATACAAACATGCGATGTTAGGTGTTGCAATTAATGCACGCGGAAATTCTAAATTACACAATGGTAAAAATTATTATTTTGTAGAAACAACTTACCCCGGATGGCAAATTGGAGATATCGATCCGGAGATGGATGATTTAAGTATGTGGTATGTTGATGATCTTGATTCTGATAAAATGAAAGTTGACTACAAATTGAATTTGAAAAATGAAAATGGTTCTGATAGACGTATTAAAAAAACAGACAAAAAGGAAAACAGGAGTAAGGATTCCGGACAAAGAGATAAACCATCTCCATCAAACAGATAGCTATTTTTTTAAATGTTTTGGATCAAGGAAATATTCAATAATAATTTTGCCATCATTAAGCGGATCCTCTTCAATTCCGGTTTCAAAATTATTATCCACTTTTTTAGTAAGTCGTTCTGCAGCATCACGAATATCCTTTGGCATCCTATGATCTTCTTGAAGCTTTGTTAGCATTGTAATTGCTGAAGCTCCCCAATTTTTATGTTGATGAAATTCCAGCCAATGTTCAATAGCCATTCCACATGCTCTTCTTGCACAAACCCGTGTTTGACCGATATTACCAATTTCTTTTGCGTGTTCCCCCTGTAAAAGTTCGGCTTTTGCAACATTATAAATTAGATCTCTTACTCCACTCATAATTCAATCAAAATAAGTTTTACGGTCCGGGTTTATTAAATGAAGTTTAATTTCGTTCAAATGGTTTTCATTTGTACGATTTAAAGATAACGATGGAAGCTTATTGAAGTCAAAGAATTGTACATCTAAAGTTTCATCACTTGGTGTGGCTTGACCGCCAATGAGTTCACAAAGAAAAATAATTTTAAATGCGTGAAAGAATTCCAGTCTTCCACCGATTCTGTTTGCATCAAAAACTCCAATTACTTTTATGGGTTTTACGTCAAAGCCACTTTCTTCTTTACATTCCCTGCTTGCAACTTCAGAAGGAACATCGCCAACATCAGCCCAACCGCCGGGCATTGCCCAGCAATTATCTGTGGATTCCTGAACTAACAAAATTTTTCCATCTTTAATTACTGCCGCACGAACATCAATCTTTGGTGTTGCATAACCGGGATGTTCCATCAAAACTTTTGTTACTGATTCTTTTTCGAGAGTTGTATGATGTTCAATTATTTCCGCAGTAATTTCAGTTAATCTTTTATAACGATTTTTTTCATAATCAGTAACTGAAAATGCTGCTCCTGTTTGTGATAGCTGTTGAATCTCTCTTGCTATCGTAAGCCATTTAAGTGTTAAATCTTCTGCCATTTCTTTTCTTATTATTCCGGATTTGAGTCGGAATCTTAATTATAAAAAAGATTCCCGCCTTTGCGGGAATGACTATTGTTTAAAAAGGATTTGTTGCCCAAACAGTTACTTCAGGAATAAAACCTCTGTCATCCATCTCTAAAGCAGAGACGATTGTATGAGCGATTTCAAATGAACGCAATTTATTTTTTGCTTCCGCTTTTTCAATTCTTTCCGTACTTCCAAAAGCAGTAGGAACTTCACTTGGGTTAACAAGAATAACACGCACATTATATTTTCGTAACTCAGCCTGCCAGCATTGTGTCATTCCGCGTAAAGCAAATTTAGATGAAGAATAAACTGTTCCATTTGCAAAACCTTTTGTGCCTGCTGTTGATGCGATGTTAATTATGTTCCCTGATTTTTGTTTCTTAAATAGTTTAGCTGCTTCGCTTGCCATAAGTGCTGCACCAAAAACATTTACATCATAAACTTTATGAAATGATTTCATATCGAGTTCTGTTAATTCATTCCAGCTATCACCAATTCCTGCGTTGTTAATTAAGCAATCAAGTTTTTCAAATTTTTTAAGAAATTGCTCATAAGTTTTTGTCACATCACTTTCAATTGCAACATCTGCGTGGATTGGGAATGCACCGATTTCTTTTGCAACTTTTTCTAACTTTGATTTATCTCTGCCTGTGATTGCAACTTTGCCGCCGTTATCTGCTAAAAGTTTTGCAGTTGCTTTCCCGATGCCGGCACTGCCGCCGGTAACAAGGAATGTTGAGTTTTTAATATTCATTTGTGCCTCTTTTTGATTGCAAAGTTAAGTAGAAATGAGGAAAGAATTAGTGATAATTACTCCCCGGGTAAAGAAGGTTTATAACAATTAAATGTACTCTGAAATAAATCAGATCGAATAACTTCCAGGCAATAAATAATCCGGCAATTGCAAAAACCGGATTGCGGATAAAACTGATATATTTTCTTCCAACTTCTTCACTTAAATACATTGGTGGAATTGCACTACCATCTAATGGAGGAAATGGAATAAGATTGAAAATAAAAAGTATAAGGTTTAGTGAGAACATAACACTAATTATCTTTGCAAGAATTTCTGTCCAACCCGCGCTAACACCAGAAACAATTCCGGAAATTGTTATAGTATCTGGTTGATAAAAGATTCCAAATGCAATCCCTAAATGAATAATTGTTGCGGCTATGATAAGTAGAATAAAATTTGAAATGGGTCCTGCAGCGGCCATAGCAGCAGCTTTTTTAGGATAGTTGTGTGCCCATTGCGGATTGTATGGTGTACTTGCCCATCCTATCATCCATCCTCCGGCTGCAAAAGAAAGTAACGGGACTATAACTGTTCCAAATGGTTCACGCTTTATATGCGGAACAGGATTTAAACTAACCTGTCCGATTGCATGCGCAGTGCTATCGCCCAATTTGTGGGCAGTAAACGCATGTGCTGCTTCGTGAAATACCGTTGAGAATAAAAAAACTACGTACCAGAGAATGCCGTCTGTAAGATTCATAAATTTATTTTTTTTCTTTAATATAATTTATTCTGAGCACCAAACGTTACGCACCTAATTCATTTTATAATATTCCACACCTTTAATTAAAGAACTCGAATAAATATTTATTCTCGTATTCTACTTCGAACTTATTCAACAATTCGATGTATTCTTCACGGAATGTTCTTCTGTTATGATGATTTTCTTGGTTTAGTATGTAATTATAAATTTTATCAAGTTGTGAACGTCCATAAGTAAATGCCCCATATCCATCTTGCCAATGAAATTTTCCTTTAAACCACTTTTTTCCGTTAATAAATGAAGATGAGTCCCGCTTTAAACAGGCAACCAGATCAGATAACTTGTCATTAGGATTGGAGCCAAATAAAATGTGCACATGATCGGACATTCCATTTATAATTATTGATTTGTGTTTTCTATTGGTTAATATACCACTCATATAGCTGAAAATTTCTGCTCTTATTTCTTTCGTTAATAACCGGTCTCTATATTTAACCGCAAAAACTAATTGTGTGTTTAGCTGTGTAAAAACTCCTGGTTTCATAATTTCCTCCGTTTATTGATCCTCTACGAGGATCAGATTTTATTGTACTTTGTTTTTTTCTACAATAATTGGACATCTACGATGTCCTGTTTTAATTAATAAAATTTTGATTTCTCTCATAACCTTGTAGAGGTTGTATTATTGTAGAAAATGGAATACCATAAAATCATAAACCTCGTAGAGGTTTTATAAATAGTTTATTTAATGCCTTTCCTCCAAAATCCGAATCTTTTCCTCCATTAAACTATAAACAAGTTTCTTTATTCTTTGACGCTGTTAATTAGATCGACGCTGGTATTAAATGCTTTATAGAAGAAAATTTCTTAATTACTCCAAATTAACCGCATAAAAATATATAAAAGGAACAGTAAATAGAATTTTAATGATGAGTTGCTAATAGAAATGATGAATTCGTTTGTTCAAAGAAATCAATTGAGTAATTTTTAAGTGATTATTTTAAATGTTATCAGTTTATTCAACCGGAGTTATTATGAAAGTTAAACTTCTTACCATTCTTTTAGTATCACTTCTTTCCTTTTCAATTATAGCACAAGAAAAAGACAAGAAGGAAGATAAAAATCCATACAAGTCCGAAACATTTAACGGATTAAAATTCCGTTTGAATGGTCCGGCTGCTACATCAGGCAGAGTTGTGGATTTTGCGGTAAATCCAAATGACATAAATCAATTTTATGTTGCAGTTGCCTGCGGTAATGTTTGGAAGACAACAAACTCAGGTACAACCTGGGATCCAATTTTTGATAATTACGGTTCGCATTCAATCGGCTGTGTAACAATTGATCCCAATAATTCACACGTTGTTTATGTTGGAACCGGAGAAAACAATTCTCAACGCAGCGTTAGCTGGGGTGATGGAGTTTACAGAAGTGAAGACGGCGGAAAAAGTTTTACAAACATAGGATTAAAAAAATCAGAACATATTGCAAAAGTTTTAATTGATCCGAGAGACAGTAAAGTAATTTATGTTGCAACTCAAGGTCCGTTGTGGGGACCAAACGGGCAGCGCGGTTTGTATAAATCAACAAACTATGGTACAACATGGGATTCTGTTCTTTACATCAGTCCAAACACAGGCGTAACAGATGTTGTGATGGATCCAAGAAATCCCGATGTTCTTTATGCAGCATCATACCAAAGAAGAAGACACGTTTGGACATTGATAAATGGCGGACCTGAAGGTGCTATTCATAAATCAACAGATGGCGGTAAAACCTGGAATAAGTTATCAAGTGGTCTACCAAGCGGAGATGTTGGAAGAATAGGTTTGGCGATTTCTCCTATTAATCCTGATTATGTTTATGCAGTTGTAGAAGCTGCAAAAGATGGAAGTGGATTTTATCGTACAACCAATCGTGGTGCAAGCTGGGAGAAAATGAGTGATTATAAAAATGTAAGTGCGCAATATTATTCGGAAATATTTTGTGATCCAATTGATGTAGATAAAATTTATATACTAGATACTTTTTCTGCTATAACTACAGATGGCGGAAAAAATTTTACTAGAATCAGTACTAAAGGAAGACATGTTGATGACCATGCTTTTTGGGTAAATCCTAAAAACACAAATCATTATATGATTGGCGGTGATGGCGGAATATATGTTACTTATGACGCGGGACAGAATTTTAAATGGAAAGAAAACTTACCAACATTACAATTCTACAGAGTTAGTGTGGATAATTACGAACCATTTTATCGTGTAATGGGTGGAACGCAGGATAACAATAGTATGATCGGTCCATCGCAAACAATTAACGATGAAGGGATTGTAAATGCAGATTGGATTCCACTTGTTGGCGGTGATGGTTACGAAGCTCTTACTGATCCAAGTAATCCAAATATAATTTATTGTGAATGGCAGCATGGCGGTTTAACAAGATATGATATGCAGAGCGGTGAACAACTAAGTATAAAACCACAGGAAAGAAAAGATGAAGCTCCTTACAGATGGAATTGGGATACTCCATTGATTTTAAGTCCGCACAGCAATACAAGAATTTACATTGCCGCAAATAAAGTTTTCAGAAGTGATGACCGCGGTGATACGTGGCAGGTTATAAGCGATGATCTTACCAGACAGGTTGATAGAAATAAATTTAAAGTTATGGATAAAGTTTGGAGCGTTGATGCAGTTGCAAAAAATGCTTCTACATCTTTTTATGGAAATATTGTTTCGTTAACAGAGTCTCCGCTTGTTGAAGGATTAATTTATGTTGGTACTGATGATGGCTTAGTCCAGGTTACAGAAGATGGCGGAAAAAACTGGAGAAAGATTGAATCGTTTCCTGATATTCCTGAAATGACTTATGTAAGCTGTTTATATGCTTCACAACACGATGCAAATACTGTTTATGCAACGTTTGATAATCATAAGCGAGCAGATTTTAAACCCTATGTTTTAGTAAGTAATGATCGCGGTAAAAGCTGGAAATCGATTTCCGGTGATTTGAAAGAACCACAAGTTGTTTATTCTTTTGTGCAGGATCATATAAAGAAAGATTTGTTTTTTATCGGAACTGAGTATGGAGTTTTCTTTACAAACAACGGCGGTGAAAAATGGATACAATTAAAAGGGAATCTTCCAACACAGGCAGTCAGAGATCTTGATATTCAAAAGAGAGAAAATGATTTAGCGATTGCAACTTTTGGAAGAGGATTTTATATACTTGATAATTACTCCCCTTTAAGAGAAACATCCGAAAAGTTTTTAAATGATGAGAATTACAAACTCTTTTCTGTTAAAGATGCTTTGATGTTTACAAAGCGAAGTGCAACATTTTCCGGAGTGGGTTCATCATATTACAAAGCTGATAATCCACCATTTGGAGCAACGTTTACATATTACATTAAAGAAGCACCAAAAACTTTAAAACAGCAAAGACAGGAAAAGGAAAAAGAACTTATTAAAAAGAATGAGCCGGTTTATTATCCATCGTTTGAGGATCTTAGAAAAGAAGATGATGAAGAAAAACCATTTTTACTTTTTACTATTTATGATCAAACTGGAAGTGTCGTAAGAAAATTAAAAACGAAGATTGAATCCGGAATAAATAGATTCGCTTGGGATTTACGTTATGCTTCAACTGATCCTATTAAAAAAGCGACAGATGAAAACTCAAGCGGTTATCCTGTTATGCCTGGTAAATATAAAGTTACTATATCAGTTAGTATTGATGGAATCTTAAAAGAAGTTGCTGGTCCTGTTGAGTTTGAAGCAAAAGTTTTGAATAATGTTACATTACCTGCAAGTGATAGAAATGAATTAGTTGCATTCCAGAACAAAGTAAATGATTTAAATCGTGCAGTTAATGGTGCGATTGAAGTTTCATCTGATTTAAAGAGTAAGATTGAAATAATCAAAACTGCAATTAAGCAAACACAAAATGCGCCACAAAGTTTGATTGATGAAGCAAACAGAATTGCAGATGAGAATACCACACTTTATAGAAAACTTTTTGAGGATGAAGTATTAGCCAAACGCAATGAACCGACTTATCCAAGTATTTCTGCACGAGTTGGAGAAGTTGTGTATGGAATGTGGTCATCTACTTCTGCACCTACAAACTCTTATAAGCAAAACTATCAAATTGCTTTTGAGGAGTTTAAACCTGTATTAGAAATTTTGAAAAGATTAGTTGAGATTGATTTGAAGAACATTGAAAATCAATTGGATAACTTGAATGCTCCTTGGACACCGGGAAGAATTCCTGACTGGAAAGAGTAGTAATTCTCTGCGACTCAGCGTCTCTGCAGTGAAGAGTTTTTACCGCAGAGGCGCAAAGACGCGAAGTTTATTTTAGTAAAATCATTTTTTTTGTTTGTGTATAATTCCCCGCTCGTAAAGTATAGAAATAGATCCCGCTAACAAGATTATTTTCTACAAAACTAAATTGATGCTTACCACCTGGTTTCACTTCATTAACCAGTGTAGCAACTTCCCTTCCTAAAGCATCAAATAAGATTATCGAAACATTTGATTGAACAGGAATTTCATAACTTATTTTTGTAGAATTATTAAATGGGTTTGGATAATTTGAATAAAGAACAAAGTCTTCAGGAATTTCAGTAATCGGTTCTTCAATATTGGTTACAACTTTATTTACACTTTTATATAGGCCGTAATAATCCATACCTGCAAAAAGATATCCTGTACTATTAGTAAGTAAACTTAATACGTATTTATCCTCTCCCATGCCTGATTTTACGAGTTCCCAATTATCACCGTTATTAAGAGATCTATAAATCCAGTTCCCTTTAGTTCCTGCATACATAGAGCCATCTGAATTAATTATTAAACTACTATATTCCCATCCCGCACCAGTTTTATTTACCCAGTTAATCCCATTGTCTGTAGTTTTATAAATTCCATAACCTAACGTTGATAAGAAAACTTCACCTTGATTGTTTTTGGCGAAAGCACTTGGTGTAAACGATACAAAACCGTTGGTTGTTGTATTCCAGTTAGCCCCTTCATTATCTGAATAAAAAACTTTGCCATAACCGGCAGCTAAAATTCTACCGCTATTAGTTTTTATAATTGAATATATATTTTCAATTAAACTAAAAATCTTAACCCAGTTGCCTCCTCCATCTATAGATTTATAAATGCCGCTCTGTTCTGAACTATAGTTTAAACCAACATATATATTTCCATATTGATCAACATACACACAATTCATTCCTGTAAGTGCGTCCCATACTTTATTCCAGGTTGAGCCCTGATCAGATGATTTATGTACGCCGCTTCCAAATTGTGAACCAATAGATGCAGCAAATATATTTTCTGAATTATCTTTTGCGAATGAAATAATCCAATGGTTTGCCAGCCCTGATTCAGTCCAAGTGTTTCCCAAATCCGTTGATTTGAAAATACCTTTAGCATATGTACCTGCTAATACATCGTCTGAAGCGTTTGTAATCATTGAGTACACACTGTAAAGAGAAGTGTTATCTGATGGGAAGTTTGTTTTTTCCCAGAAATCTTGTGAATAGCTAGAGCTTATTAAAAGAATGCACAAAAAAAGAATTCTAAATTTCATAATCTCCCCTATGAGATAGTTTGATAAATTATTCTATTACAAATATATCAAGGTTTTATGCAGTCTGAAAGCTATTCTGTAGTTTGTATTTGAATTCTCTGCGACTCAGCGTCTCTGCGGTAAGAAACTTTTTTAACCACAGAGGCGCAAACCTACCTGTCGGCAGGCAGGGTCGCGGAGGTTATTTTAATAAAATCATTTTATTTGTTTGAACAAAATCTCCTGCCTGTAATCTATAAAAATAAACTCCTGAAGATAATCTTAACTCATTTGATGAAGCATCAAAACTGATGTTATATCTACCAGCAGATTTATAATCATTTACCAATGTTGCTACCTCGCTGCCAAGTATATCATAAACCTTAAGCGAAACTTTGCTTGCAACCGGAAGCGAATAACTAATTTTAGTAGATGGGTTGAATGGATTGGGATAATTTTGCGTTAACTCATAATCTTTAACAATATAGTTTTCATTATCATCAACAGAAGTGGGAACAGTTCTTCCAAGTATTGACCAGCCTTTATTGTTATTAGTTTGTAATTCATCAATTATATTATCCGGATCGATTACAGCATAAATTCTAGAGAACAATGGAAGATTGGAAGGTATTGCCCATTGAAATTGAATTTCGTGTTTACCACGTGCATTTATTATACCGGGTGTTTGAAAAATATTCTGACCATTTAATGCGCTAATTAATGTGCCACCAGAATCCGGATCACCAACATAGAATTTTACATTTACTACATCTGTTGTTGGTATTAAACTGTAATTATGTATTCTGGCTCTAACCGTAACAGTATCACCAGGTACCGAATTAGATGGTTGAAAAGTTATTTCTTTTGTTTGAAATCTTTTGTTAGGATCTTCAAGGGTAAAACCTTTTTCAGGATCATATCTCCAAGGTAAGATAAATGCGGGATCAGGTTTATTCTGATAATTTACCTGCCACCAAGTAGGGGTACCTCCTGGAAGAGATAACTCAGGTCTAACAGCATAATCAATTACAAGAGCACCATTTTTAGCCCAATAAGAATAAGGTGTAACCAAATATGAAACTTCACCGAGTGATGTATTTATATTATCAAGATGAACCTTAAGACTGATTTGCTCACTAACACTTGTCGTATGAGTTGATATCTCGCTCTGATTATATGTTCCATTAACACCCAATTCAAGTCCCCATCCGCTAACAGATGCACCTACTTCAAGTCCAACATTCCACGATGATTGCGCCTGGTTATTTTGAAACTCTGTAAAAGTTTGGAACCAATCTATATTTGAACTACCATTAAGAACAAAGCTTTCATTCAAGCTTCCTTTAATTCTTTGTGCAAGATCTTCATTTTCTTCAAGTGAATCAGTGTAACCATAATATGATAAAATGTTGCCAACTTCATGATTTGGTTTATACGAACTGCCGCTCCAGCTTTTACTCGGAAACCATCTGTTCTCGTTAAGAAGCGGATTAAGTACCAGCAGATTTCCTTCAAAACCGTTATCTGTATAAACCGGATATTCCCAAACATCATAATCAACAACGGTGGCATAGATATAATCATCTTCCGATGCAGTTACCTGAACACCAACCGTAACAGTTTGTGATGAGTTAGCCACTTTCTTAAATTTTTCACCATAGCTTGCCGTCATACTTGCTTTTACACCTATACCTAAAAAACTTCCGCCGCCAGATAAAGTTGAACTTACACCCCATTCACGATTAATTTCCGAACTTACTTCAACAGATTGTGTTGTAACTTTTTCATAGCGGGAATAAAAATCACAATTGCTTCCATTGTAGCATGTATTAAGGTCATAAACATTTCCATTAATAATATCAAAGTGAACGGGTGGTGCATTTAATATTACCATTGGCTGCAATATATCAGAAATCTGGTAACGGTTGGGTGGTCCAAGTCTTACTCTATCACCATTAAAATCACCAAGTGCAACAGCATAATTTCTAAACTCAGAACCCCCACCACTGATTTGAATATTTTCTTCATTATTAAGCTGAGCTTTAAGAATTATGTTAGATGTTGTATTATCTGCAGAGCCATAAACACTTATTTTAAAGTATTGATCAGAATTAGGCTCACCAAGATAAAATGATTCAACTGTAGTAATATCATCTTTTAAATCACGATCAATATCAATAATATCTAAATACTTATTAGTTAATTGATTTTCGCTTCCGCCATTATACAAACCATCGATTTGTGTTTTGTATATTGGAATCATAGAGGTATCCGGTTCGTAGATATAAACATTACTTTCAATACCCCAAATAACTTCATCTTTTCCGTCAGCATTTAAATCACCAGCAACAAGATCGTTTTTTGACATTTGGTTTGGACCAACAGAATTTCTTGCAACTCTTCTTGTATCGTTAAAAATTATACTGTTAAGATTACTACTGATCTCAAGCAAATAAAGATATGAATCATTTTCTCCCAAACTCTGAGTAAGAAAAGAAAATGCAATCGCGCCGTCGGGTTTTATGTCATCATTAAAATCTCCGGATGTTAATCCGAGGTTTAAATTCGACACATTATATTGTTGAGGCTCAGAAAAAATAATTTGTCTGGCTTTTGGAACAAGGGTAAAGGGATTTGAACCTGTAACCTGATAAATCTTTGCAAAGATACCCCAATTACTTCCACCACCTCCTGCCGGGTCAATTCCAGCAATCATTATTTCATCAATTCCATCTTCATTAAAATCATTTACTGTTATGTTAAATTTTAAAAGTGTGGATTCGATAGTTTCATCAGCAATTCCTCCGCGGTAAACAGGAACTAAAGTTCCATCAGTATCGTAAAGCTCTAATCTTAATATATTAGTGTTATCAATATAAACCAGTACAATTTCTTCGTCGGTGTCTGTATCAAAATTGCCGGTAACAAGTCTCATCCTTTTAAAATACTCATTAGAGGTATTAATGGTTTCTTGAGAAACCAAACTATTAGTCTGGTTCCAACCGAACGTTTGTGAATTTATTTCCGGAACAATTATTCTTACTTCGTTTTGAGTGTTAACGTATGAAGAAATAAAATCACGCTTTCCGTCTCCGTTAAAATCTCCAGTGGCAACAGCAACCTGGCTATTATTTACAGCATTTAACTCATCGCCACGAATTCCGGAAATAAGTTGATTTGGCGGGGTAGGATTTGCATCGTTGTAGTCATAAATTTTTTGCCCAAAACGATAAGTAGAACCATCGGAATTCCTTTCGGTCCAAACTATAACAATTTCACTTGATTCAAGTAGTGTTGGAGTTTTGCTTAACGGATCTTCAGATCCCTGTTGCGAAAACAATTGTTGAGCATTGGCAATAATTAGAAATGATATAACTATTGAGTATATAAATTTCAGATTCACATAGCCTCCTATGAATTTTTGAATTTATTATGTTCTATAATTGAAGTCAGTAAAATAACTTCAACAATTAGATTGAATTATAATCGGATTGAATTGTTATAAAGCTAAGGACAAATAGAAAAAAATCCAATTCTTATTCTATACAATAAGATAATTTGATTGCGGAAATAGAATGGAATTTCCTTGTTTTCGATAAATTAAAACAATTTACGCGTAACTATGGAATCGTTTTTATTTCGGATATAACAGGATAATGATCCGATGGGTATAGTCCATTAAAGGTAGTTGTATCAACTATATGACTTAATACATTTACTTTATCATTAACAAAAATAAAATCTATTTTGTTATCAGGTTTGATGTCGTTCCCAAAACCGTTAAATGTAATGTTGCCGCCGCTTTCTTTTTCAGAAATTAATTTTGAATCAAACAGTTTTGAAGATAAGATTTTATAACCTGTTGAGTTTGAAGTATAATTTAAATCGCCGGAGAAAATAATCGGAAACTCATTTGAATATTTTGACAATAAATTAACGATCAATCTTGAACTTTCTGTTCTTGCTTGTTCTCCAACATGATCAAAATGTGTGTTGGCGTAATATAATTCGTTATTAAGTTTTATATCTCTGAATTTTATTATGGTAACAGTTCTATTAAGTGCAGCATCCCAGCCTTTTGAAACAAGTCCAGGTGTTTCGGAAAGCCATAATGTTTGCTTTGATAAAACTTCAAATCTTTTTTTCTTGTAAAGAATTGCGGTTGACTCGCCCCTTTCTTTTCCATCTTCGCGACTAACTCCGTACCAACTATATTCATCAAGCATTTCAATCAGCTCGTTTACCTGGAACATTTCTGCTTCCTGTAATCCAATTAGATCAGGATTATGATTTTTAATTAAGTAAGCAACAAGATATTTTCTGTTGCTCCAATTATTTACAGATGATGAATCTTCACAATATCCGCAGCGAATGTTGTATGACATTACTGTTATGCTTTCGGTTTGGGCAAAAATAGTTGAGGACAATAATATGATTAGGAACATCACAACTATGTTTTTCATATGAAATTACCTTTCAAAATTGAAATGTGATTTAAAATTCTTTTCACGCAAAGACGCTAAGCCGCCGAGAATCTAAATATCTAAAGTGATTCTAATTTTTCTAATAACTTAACCATTGCAAAAGTATCAAGTTTACAATATTCTAGTAAATTTGTTCTGGTATCTGCAATCTTCATTAAATCAGTTTCATAGTAAAGACTTTCAAATGCAACTGATGCAAGTCCGCCTTCATTAATTTCTAAATCTTTATAACTTAATTCGGGTATCAAAGCCGGCAAAACATATTTAATCGAATACGAACCTTGCATTTTGTATGTGTAATAATATTTTTTCTGAAACGGAAGCATTAAATCCTTAACACGATTTATTCTTTCTTCAATTTCTTTTTTGTATTTAGTAAAAGCTTCTGCTATTTCTTTTAATCGTAATACTTCAAATGATTTATTATAGGTAAGAATATCACCTTCACTTTTTGTATCACGCAAAAGATTTTCTATAAACTTTATGCGCGGATCATTTCCGGTTTCAGCTAAAAACTCATAATGATCAACAGTGCTTTTTTTATTTTTCTTATAATGCAAAGAATACTGAAACGGAATTTGCATATATGGTCTTGAGTTATCAAACATTGGAACCGCGGGTTGGAAAGTTTCAAAATCCATAAAGTAAAGCGGGTAATTCAAATCAGATAAAAATTCCTTTATTGCTTTTTTATCAATCAAATCTTTTCTGTTCTTGTAAACTTCAAGCTGAAGTTTTGCGTTTTTAGACAGATCAGCATCAGCAGGGACATCTTCCAGTTTAATAATTCCATTTCTATAAAGATCATATTTTTTGTTAAGATGAACTCCCGATAGATCAAAGATTGAATTTTCCGGAATATGTTTTCTGCAATATTCATAAAAACCGCAAGTGTACGGATCATAACAATGCTCGCCGATATCAATTACCGGTATAGATCGTTTAGCTAAACCCTTTTTAAATCTGATAACATTTTCCTCAACCCATTTTTGTAACGGCAGGATCAATTTTAAAACTGATTCAGTTATAAAAAGTTCATCCAGATTCAGTTTGCCTTTTCTCACATATTGGTTATTTATGTAAGTGATTGAAAAATCTTTTATCTTATATCCGCAATTAGAAATTACCCAATACTGCAAAGCTGCATCACGAATATAAGTTTCTGAAATTGAAGTCGAACTTTTTACTTCAAAAACATTCAAACCGGATTTTTCATTTACAACAATATCTGCAACAGCAAGTACATCGCTATAATTAAAAGACGCTTCATAAATTACTTTTTGTTTTTCTTTAATAATCCTTTTTGTTTCTATAACAGCTTTGGCGTATTCAAATTGTGATTTGGGGGAAGCATCAATTCCATTTGGAAAAAGTTCTTGAGCTAACTTGCCAACATCTGTACCGCGTTTAAAGATTGCTTTCTGCATATCAGAAAGCTGATCCATTTCATTATAGTGATACTTATAAAGGTAAAGATGTTTTTCGCATTGCACTCCGCGAATAAAGGAAGACTTACTCAGAAGATGTGAAGACATTGAATATCCAATCCGCAATAATTTTATGTTGTAATTTAATCTTTTTGCAATTGAGATTGACTAGTTATTTCTGCAAATTTGTTTTGTTAATAAGAGACTAAAATGAATTCAAATTATTTACTTTTTTATTTGCTTTTTCTTTTTACACTCACAGCCTTTTCCCAATCAAAAGATGCCCAACATTTAGTTGAAAGATTTACGCATGGAGCAGAAAATGGATACTCCTGGTTGGAATATGCAAGAACCTCTCACACAGTTGAAGATTACCGTTATAATTATTTAGCATCGATGCTCGACTATCATCGTGGAAGAAAATTACTCGGATTAAAACCAAGGATTCCCGTTGATTGTTTTGATGAGATTAACAAGTTAGCTGAAGAAGGCAAGGGAGAGGAAATTGATCTGCATGCAATGGTAAAGCTTGTAGATAAATTTTATTCAAGTAAGGAAAATTTGATTATACCAATACTCGGAGCTTATTGTTATTGTATAAAATCATTAACTGATTTGAGTGAAATAAAACTTGAAGAATATAGAAAGGTTCTGATAGATTTTTCAAATAGTAAATCAGAACAGTAAAGGCTCCTCAGGTTTTTGTTTAGATTTTTTTTCTTTTTTCTTGTCTTTAAGAAAATCAGCAAAATCTTCTTTTGTAATAATATAAATTTTGCCAACCTGGGTGGATTTTAATGTTCCGTTTTTAATATGATACAAAACTCCCGAATGGCTCATATCTAAAAGTTTAGCAACTTCCTGAACACTAAATAAATCTTTCATAAGCTTTTCTGAAATAGTGAAACTAATTTCACTACGAAATTAAGCTATTAAATCAATAGTTTCAATAAAAGAGTATAAAGTCAGCCCGTGGAATAAAGGAGATGACACTGAATCAGAACCAACAGAATTGGTTGATTGGAAGAGAGTTAAAGCAGAACTAATTTGAACTCAATAATGCATTAACAAGTTGTTTTTTGTGCTTCCTCTCTTTTAAAACTACACCAACATAGCTTGCAACAAAGATTGTAATCGCAAAGCCAAGTACAAATATACTAAGTTGGTTTGCATCGCTCATTCCAAACAAAAAGTATAAAGATTGTAATGTTAAGAAAAGTAATATCGATTTCATTCTTACCTCTAAAAGTCATTTAATTTTCGTTGGAAATCTATTATAAGAAATCGTTCTATGTTTAAACTAATTGTTACTTTAAGATTAAGAAATTGTTAAGAGGCAGGCTCACTTAAACCCTCCTTTAGGGAGGGTTTAAAGAAAAAATTATTTTACTAACATAAGTTTTTTAATTGTACTAAAATTCTCAACTTTTAATTGGTAGAAATATACACCGCTTGATAAGTTACTCGCATCAAAGTTAATCTCATGCTTGCCAGCTGCTTTAAACTCATTAACCAATGTAGCAACTTCTTTTCCTAACACATCGTAGATCTTTAAAGTTTGCATTCCACTAACCGGAGATTGCCAGCTAATTGTTGTACTTGGATTAAATGGATTTGGATAATTCTGATTCAGTACAAAACCGTCAGGTATTTTTTGGAAATTGTCATCTTCAACAACTGTGATAGGTGAAAATAAATTTTTATAGTAAGTAAAATTCCCATTGTATTCACCGAGTATCATATCTTTTCTTGAATCGCCGTCGAGATCCGCAAAACCTGCGTGTGGATTTTGATCAACTTCGATTCCAGCAAACATTGCATCATATCTAAACCAGACCGGAGTATTAACTGTCCCATCATTTCTATAATATTTAACTGTACCCCAAGCATCACCAATTGTTAAATCATAATCACCATCATTATCAAAATCGGCTAAGATCGGTCGTCCGTAACTTGGAAAAGTTACACCCGTAAATGCAGTTGTGTTAACATTAAATACATTGTTGCCATCATTTGTATAAAACTTTGTTTCAGATCCGGATTCTCCACCAACAAGTAAATCTAGATCCTTGTCTCCATCAAGATCTGCAAATGACGGGATGCTAGTCCATCCAACATCAATTCCGCTAAACATAGTTGTGTTTTGTGTAAATGATCCGTTATTGTTTACAAAAAGAAAAACCTGCCCGTTAAGCGCACCGGAAACAATATCATAATCATTGTCATTATCAATATCAACAAAGACCGGAGAACTATAAGAGTTTACCGTTAAGTTTGAAAATGGCATTGTAACCTGGTTAAAGATTGGTTTCAATTGAGTGCCATCATTTCTAAAGTAATTAAATTTCCCAAGCCAATCTCCACTTAACAAATCATTATCACCATCACCATCAAAATCTTTAAGTGAAACAGTTGCACTCCCACCGCTTAACTTTATAATTTTAAAGTAATCAGGATAGTATTGAAATGATGGTGCTGTTACCGTTCCGATGTTTCTGTAAAAATAAAGCACACCGCCATCTGTTCCATATATAAGGTCAAAATCGCCATCATAATCTAAATCGGAAAAAGTAGGGTTCTTCCAATATGTTGTTGATTCTACACCGGAGAAAGTTGTTGAGTTTTGTGTCCATACCGGACTCAGCTTTGTTCCTGTATTCCTGTAATAAACCAGTGTTTGTAAATCTCTTCCAAAAACTAAATCATAATCTTCATCATTATCCAGATCAACAAAAGTTGGATAAGAATTTAAACCTATATCCGGTATTCCTGCTACCAATGTATTATCAAAAGTAAACTGAGGAACTTCAGCAGTACCTGTGTTTCTATATCCCATTGTTATTCCAGGATCAGGTCCGCCCATTAACGATTCACCAATTCCCGCAAACAAATCAAGATCACCATCATCATCGATATCAACAAAAGCCGGCTGCGCATCGCTTCCTATTTCAGAGTTTACTACATCAAATATTCCATCAACAATAATAAAATTTGGAGAAGAAATTGTTCCGGTGTTTTCATAATAACGCAAGCCATTATAACCACCGATAACAAGGTCAAGGTCGTTGTCGCCATCTAAATCAATTAATGTAGGATAGGCTGCGTTCGTATTTGTTTGCCCACTTGGATAAACATTTGAAAGAACAGAAGTATCTTTCCAAAATGTTGTTGGAAAGTCGTGTGAATTATTCCAGAAAAAATCTGCTTTATCATCAAGGTTTCCAATTATCAAATCAGGATTACCATCATTATTCAAGTCTGCAAATTCGGGGGCGGAAAAACTTTTAACAGTTACGCCTGAAACAGCAAATATTGAATCAACTTTTAACCAGTTTTGCGGAAAGAGACTTATTGATAAAATAGTAAATAAAAAAACGACTAAATTTTTCACATCATACTCCTGAAATAATAAATTGACACGAACAAAAATAGAGATTTTATTCTGGTGTAAAAACAATTAGCCGGGTTAGATTTTTTCTCTACTTGTTCAACAGTCCTGAATTATTCTTCTCGTTTTTCTTATCACGCTTTGCAGCTTTTTTTTCTTTCATAGTTTTGGTTGCTTCTTTCTTTGTGCTCTTCTTACTAACCAGTCCTTTACTCATAACGCACTCCTTTGTATTTAAAATTAAATTTTTCTCGACTTTACAATAGATATAATTAAACTTAATAAATAGTAGAAAAAATCTATTTTGCATTGTAATCACAAGTTTTATTTGATTTATAGGTTATGATTGATGAAAGTTTGTTTTAAATAAAAACAAAAAACCGGCTAAAAAGCCGGTCTTTATTCTTTAGTAGCGGGGGCAGTCCGCCGCGGCGGATTGAACCTACAACCTAATAATCCCCAACATTGTTCTTAAGAAAGTCCCGTCCGACACCTGTTTTAAACCACTTCTCTTTTTCCAATGCTTCTGACTTATTTCCAAACTCTTCTTTATAAATTAGCTTCCAGTTAGTTCCACGCTTTGTCCAGAAAGACATCTCTTTTTCATTGTGCTCAATTAATCTTTTTTCAAGGTCTTCTGTAAATCCAGTATATCTAAAACCCTCGGCACTCTTAATTATATAAACATAATATTTCATTTGTTTAAAAATAAAAAATCCCTCTAAAAAGAGAAGGAATTATTTCTTAGTAGCGGGGGCAGTTCGCCGCGGCGAATTGAACCTACAACCTACCTACAATTCTTTAAAAACAAAAAACCGGCTAAAAGCCGGTCTTTATTCTTTAGTAGCGGGGGCAGGACTTGAACCTACAACCTTCGGGTTATGAGCCCGACGAGCTACCAAT
>CXWK01055707.1_pt2 | contig 36347 bp, 36 predicted proteins | sample 590851 | NCBI WGS metagenome assembly CXWK01 (sample SAMEA3498364, study PRJEB10139) | wastewater metagenome | biome: wastewater treatment plant; material: activated sludge | place: Denmark | collected 2014-08-01
ATGGCGGTCGTGGTGGTCGTGGTGGCAATGGCGGCGTGATCAAGGTGCAATGCCTCCAAGATGGCATTAGTGCTGATCAAATTATCAAAAACGTCGCAGCCGGCATCACCCCATTAAATGCCAAGGACGGCATACCAGGAGAGGGTGGCATGCAGCGCGCCGTAGAAGGGTATATGGCGCCAGGCCATGATGTTTGCAACAAAGATGGCAATTGCTACTACGTTCAACCCAGATTCTACCCATTGGTGGGAGATACAGAAGGTCGGTTCCAAGCAAAGAAGGCTGCTTCAGGTGGGGTCCATCCGCGGCCGGCCAATGAACTCGACGGGGTCCGCGTCCCGGGCGTTGCGGGCACATCACCTGAGACCGTAGTCATGGGTTTCAAGGATTTTGCCCGAGTGGTCAATCCGTCCCAGATCATGATGCTGTGCCAGCGCATGAAGGCCATGTATTTGACGGCTACGATCTCCAGTGGAAAAGTTTTCAGCGCAACAGATCCTTCGGTTCCGACTTGGTACGTATTGCTTGACTGGCTCAATAACGTGCTTGCCAGCATCGATGAAAAAGCGTCTGAAATAAAAACATCGCTTGCAGGCAATGCACTGATCCTCGTTAAGAAAGATGTGGCGCGGTTAAAAAACTACGCTGATAGAGGCAAGGACATCTTTGGCAAAGATGCGTATCAGATTGATACAAACATGTTGACGTTTACGACGTCCTCCAGTTTTCTGAAAACGAAGCTGGATGACCTCAATATGCTGCAGAGCAAGCATGACATTTTGTTTGCTGCATTGGAGAAAAATGACTCTATAGATGCCAAGCTCCAGACGGCAATGTTCCAGGCAACAGCACAGCAGGGCGCATTAAAACTGGAGATCCAGCGGCTCATTGCCGAGTTGATAGGGACACTGACTGCTCAACTTATCAATATTACCAAGGAAATCCAAGACGCCCGCGGCAAGATTGAAACAGACATGGCTGGATTTACGGCCGATTTGATGGGTGCGAGTTTTGACGCTGATTCGTTCTTTTCAGCCTTGACCATGATTGCGTTCTCACCACCTGCCATGAAGAAGGATGGAGGACTCAATCCGGTCAGTTTGGGCATGACGGGTATCCAGACGGCGCAGTTGCTATATACCTCCTTCACGCAGATTAAAGGAGATGATGGATCTACGATTGGCAAAGACTATTTGGTCCAAAAAGTCAAAGCCCTGGATGGCGAGTTGTTCCAGAAGGATTTTGTCGCGACTTTTCAAGATGCAAAAGGCGCGCTTCAAGACAACATCGATAGCGTCAAGATTTTAACAACTCTGCGTGAATACCAGGAGTTGGTAAGTAATTACTCGAGCAATATTCACTCAGCCAAGTTGAAGACAGACTTGCACGCCCTAGCCGGGAAAATAATGCAACGGAACAACTTTGTGATGGCATACAACGCACAGGTTGCGACGATCTTTGATTACCAACAGCAAATAGTCGACATTAAAGACAGTGACGGCAAGACATTGGGTGAGCTCGCGGAAAAAGACGATCCGGGACGCGCCATGGCCGTCGCATTTCTGTCAAAGCAATATGACGATGCGCTGAGCCAAGGGATTCGCGAGGTGTACCTTTGCAATAAGGCCTACATGTATTGGTCCCTTGACACACGCTTCAATGTCTTTGAGGCGGTTCTGAATCATTCGACACCATGGGATCAGCCTGATATGACGCTGGCGATCACACCAGACACACTCAAAACCTGCCAGACCCAGCTGCGTTCGCAATTTGAAAACAAATTGCGAACCATGGGCAAGCCGCAACAGACAAATCTTGGCTCCAAGGGAACCGTCTTGCGGATCACCGATGAAGAGAGCCTGCGTTACTTCAAGGAAGACAAGTCGATCAGGGTCACAATTGATAAGGCGTTCCTAAAGGGAGGCGAAAAGGTTCCCTATACCCTGTACGACGAGATCAATGACAACGTCCTCAACGCACGCCTATATGAGCTGCGAGTGTTCCTGAGGGGGGCCGTTGTAGAACCAAGTGAGGTGAATAAGGCCATCAAGCTTGTCATCGAGCACGACCTTTATGACAAGTTCTATATGGACAACAGCGACACGTTCATCTCATTTGCACACGAGAGCGCCCAACACCAGAACTTTGAATACTACCCAGATAAGGAGGCCGCTGACTTTCCGTCATCGACTTACATAAAAACCGCAATAAATTTTGGTGGCAACATCAGCCAGGACTCGCTCCAGGCAGGCGGGCAAGATGCCATTTATGCCGGTGTTGGGCCATACGCCGACTGGACGATCTCATTGCATCCAACTCCCAAAGTGAATCTCGATGGACTGAAATGCATTGAAATTCAGCTCTACCTTGTTACCTACGCTTAAACCCCGCAAAACCTAAGGAAAAATCAATGAACTCTACAACAACAATCAATACTGAAGCAGTCAATTTTGTGAGTGCAATGTCCTGCAAACCTCTACTAGCCGGAATGTTCCGCTTGCGCCTAAAAGAGATGCTGGACAAGAATCAGGACGAGAGTGCTTTGGAAAATTGGCTCAACACGGAATTTAACTACAAAAATGTGAAACTGAACGATCTAGAGCCTGCAATAGCTTACTTTAGTAACCACCGCATCGAATATTGGCATGGTCATTACACATTGAGCGAGCCCGGCGCACTGTCTGGGTTCTTGAATATCACCGAGGATGACGTTGAAGTTAACGGTGTTAGCATCAAAAACTATATCTACGACAATGGAACGCTCACTTGGGAGGCGCAACCAGATGCCCCCATGTCCGGCACCCTGCGTTTCGTGCAATTGGGGGAAGCTTCTCCAACGATGGTCAAAAAGGGCCACTTTGGTAAAAGCGTGAGCGGTAGCATTGGCTTGCTCGGATCCGAAAAAATGCCTGCACGCACGCTACAGGTCAACGGAAGTACTGCCATTTTTTGGTTTGAACCCAGCAGCCAGTCGCTACCAGAGTCGCACCGTTTTTTACGCGGAATGATGCGTTCAGCAGCCATAACCGCCTCAGCAAATGAGGCCGGAGCAGAATCTGAGCCCAGTTTTTCGCAATGGAATGGTAAATACAACGTGACTGTAGCGGGCGATGCAACGACCCATGCCTTTGAGCTGGAACTGGTCGACTTTAAGGGTATTATCCACTTCGATTCCAATGCTTTCTCAGTAAGTGATTATTCTTCCGAAGACGCTATGAATGCCAATCGCCATAGCGGGCTCACAACGTTGACATGGGATGACAGTACGGGTCCCTCCAAGACTAAGGGTGAAATCATATTCTCCAAGTCGAATTCCAATGTCATGAGCTTTACTGGCACTCTGATACAAGATGCTGGTACCAGCAAGTCTGTTTCCGGTATCTCAGCCAAGTTGAACAATTTGGACCTCTGGAATGGTGTTTATGTGATGGGTCCTTTCCCATCTGGCTCATCGACTTTCCCCAAGTTGTCCCTCAACTTGATTAACGGTATTGGAGACATCTATTACGGCGGCATCAAGTTGACGGAAGAAAACTACGCCGTTTTTGGGGACTATAATACTAATGGCATGCGCAGTCAGAACACCCTCGTGTGGGACGATACGCAGGGGAAAACGAAAACGCATGGACAATTGGAGTTCTCACTCAACGACGAAAAACAAGCCGTTTGCGTTGGCTGGATACGCAATGTCGATGACACCGATGCCAAGAACAACGTCTGTGGAGCCTTGGAAGTAGAGAAAGGAGAGCCACCGAGCCTTACTGATTGGTTTGTGATCGTCGGAACCGTGGTTGGTACTACTATCGCGGCAGCTGCGCTTATTGTTGGCGGGATTGCGCTCCACCCGGTAATTCGTGACATGAAGGCACACTATGCAGCCAAGAAACTAGCCAAATCCAACCCGTCCCCCCAAAACAATCATGCTCTGATTTTGGCTGACGTTGCAGTCCGTAAGTCTTTTGATGATTCGGATTTTGAATTGGATATGATCAATGAGAAATCAGGGCTGGATATTCCGGTTGACCAAAAGCAAATTGACCTGCAAAAAGAATCAGCAAAAGAATTTCTCAATAAGTATGAAGGGGAGTCGTTGAGGATCGCGCGTGATGTTGTACGGGCTGTGGATGCGAAAATCGAAATTGACGGTAATATTAAAGCTATGGAAAAGGAAATCCAAAAACAGGATAATATAATTAAAGACAAAAATAGTAGCGATGCTGAGATAAAGAAGGCCAAAGAGACGCGCGAAAAGTTGAAATCCGATCAAGAAAATAATTATGTAGATCATGATGTGCAAGAGAAAAAATCTGTAGATGCGAACAAAAAATTGAAAGAGCTCGAAAAGCGCAAAAAAAGAGAAACACTGAGAAAAGAAACGCTTTAACGATTAAATTTAGTAGTTGTTTTTCCAAACGGAATATGCGTCTAGGCGCATATTTCTTCAGTACGAATCCCCGAAAAGAGTCGTTGTAGATCAATCGTTCGACATAAGCCTGCCTCGGTCAGAAATGAACAGATAGCGGTGAGCAATTTCATCGATTTGCTGCTCATGAACATTTATGACATAGCCTGTCTTTCACAAGTGGGCGATGTCAGATGTTCATAAGCAGCTTATGAGCCTGAAATTACTGGCTAACCGCTCTAGAAATTAACGCCCCTGTTCATCAATTGATGTTCATAGACCCAGTTTCCCCGACATCCCTAGCCTCGCCGCCCCGACCTCTCACGGTCCCAGTCCAGAGGCTGATGGATGCTAGTTCAAAAAAACATGCTTTGGGACTTGGTTGAAAATCTGGCAGAACTTGGCAGGCTCAGAGTTGAGCAGTGTGGTTTGTCCCGGAACTGTTCGCTCATGGCACCTCCCAACAGCCTCAGTTGTTAGGCTCGAAGGTCTCTAGAGAATCCGGGGCGATTCAGTTCATATTGGCTTAGATGGCGGCCACTATCGGCAGTACGCGATAGTGGCCTGAACAGAAAGGTCTGCGGGGCACCTCTCCACCATACTTTCTTTGCTTGTCCTACAAAATGCGAGAGCCAAACGGCATTACGATCGTGATGCTGCGTAAGCAGGGTGCGCTCTGAGCTCCGCCAATAAATCAGCAAAGGGCTTCAACTCACTCCTCCGTGTGGCTATACGATATCATCAGGCATTCTCAGTTTTGCTGTCGGAGAGGTCGAAGCACCTTCACATCAGGGGCTGCGCTGTGACTTATGATCCTGACCGCGAGTGGCCATCAAGATTTTCAGTAAGGATGCAGGAATGGAAGTAGTTACTCAGTGGTTGGGTAGAATTGGCATCGCGGTGCGCTCAAAGATTCAGCAGATAGTGGGGCGCGCGTCCCTGCGCCAGTCCAGAGCGCTGCTGACACACAAGCTAGCAAGCGATGACGCGCAACCGAACGTTTTCGAGCCATTGACGCCGGTAGTCATGACCGACGAGCAGTCGGCTCGTTATCTGAGCGAGCTTCGCCATGCGTTGCTGAACGATCAGGTGCGAAACATTGCGATCACAGGTGACTACGGTGCTGGCAAAAGTAGCCTGATTCGAACGTTTGTAGAGAAGCATAGAGAGCTCAATTACGCATGGGTGTCTCTGGCCACCTTCGGAAAAGACGGCGTGGTTGATTCTCCATCACCTACAACTGCATCAGTATCAATACCGGCAGCAGTGCCCCCCCTCCAAGGCAATGAAAGTGCGAAGACGGACGTTTCCTCCGGCCAGACAAAGACAACCAGCGATTTAAACTTGCTGGACCGGATCGAGGAAACGATCGTTCAGCAACTGCTTTATACGGTGAAGGCAAAGGACTTGCCCAAAACCCGTCTGAAGAGAATCGTCCAGGCGTCGAAATCATCGATCATTTGGTCAACGGTGTTTCTAAGCGCAGTTGTGCTTGGTGGCGCGCGTTTGTACGCAGAAAATCTAACGACCATTTGGTTATTCGAGCCAAGCTGGTTAGTAGATCTCCTGTTAAGGGTTCCAGACTGGGCGGCCGCTCTCGCAGTGACCGTTGGCATAGTTTCGTTGATTTATCGTGCTACGAGCCTGTTCTCAGCGTTCAATATAGATGGGCTCACCGTAAAGGGCGGAAAACTGGAGGCTACCAACCACGGATCAGTTCTTCACAAAAATATAGATGAAATTATTTACTGCTTTGAACGAAGCAACATTGATGTGGTTTTGATCGAAGACCTCGACCGCTTCGGTATTCAGGACGTTTTCTTCAGGCTCCGGGAAATCAATTTGATCATTAAGAACTCCCCGCAGATCAAAAGGCCCATATTTTTTGTGTACGCCCTGCGTGATGAGTTATTTGTTTCAAATGAAAAGACAAAGTTTTTTGATGTAATCATTCCTGTCATTCCAGTTGTTAACTTTGAGAACTCTCAGCAAAAGTTGATTGAGCTACTTTCAGTTCGCAACATAAAAAATGAGACCCTTTACCATGGATTGAATCCTATTTTGGTGGAAACCGTTTCCTACTACATAGACGATATGAGGTTGTTGAAGAATATTGTCAATGAATTTGATATGTATGCCAGCTTGCTAACGTCTGAGATTAATCTGGATAAAAATAAGCTGTTGTCAATAATATTTATTAGGAATCTTTACCCTAAGGAGTATGCCGCGCTACTGCGGCGCGCCGGAACTATTTACGCATTATTTGAACTTTTCGAGACATGGAAGGTTGGCCGGGTTGCTGAGATAGATGCCGAAATAGATACTGCAAGAGCAGAAGCAAAGCTCCGCAAGGAACTGGTGGCCAAGAATGTAAAGGAGTTGCGGCAAAATCTTTGGTTTGACTTACTAAGTTTGACAGGCGCTGATTATGCCCCTAACTTTGATGTGGAAGACGGTGGCTCCTACACCATGCTACAGTTCCTTGACGATACAGTCTTTGAGAAAATTTCGAAAGGTAACGCTGACATTGCAGTAGGTAGATACGATTATCGTTTCTATAAAACCGGCAAGCGAATAAAGCTTTCGGAGCTCTTAAACTACGGATCTCCCTCTTATCTGAAAAAAGTTAGTTTGCTGTCCAGCAGTTCGGGGTCGCTGGCCGCCGCTATTAGCAAGTTGAGTCAAGAGAAAGAGCAAATTCAGAGGATGCCATTAAAAGGCGCTCTGGCTCACACCAGCTTCAATGAGAGGGTAGTCACACACTTCGCCTCCATGAAAGCAATGAGCTACTTGGTCAGAGCTGGCTTTTTTGGCACCGATTACACAGCGTACATCGGTTATTTTTATGCGGGCGCGTTGGGTATGGAGGACATGAACCTCATCCTGGATTTGCGTGCGGGCAAGTCACCTACTGTTGATAGCCCACTGGTAAACGCTGAGCTAGTACTTTCAAAGCTATCACACTCCGATTTGGCAGCAGGGAGAGGCTTACTGGCTGCACTCGTCGGATACCTTTGCTGCCCTGATAAACTGAAGGGTATTGGCAAAAAACATTCAGAGCTGGAGTCGATACTTGAGGGCAGCATCGATCATCTTGACCGTGTCGCACAGGTTGTCAATGGGCTTTTGGATAGCGAATCCCTTCCAGGGCTGGTGCGTGCTATCTATCATCACCAAGGGATTCTCTACCAAGCCTTGTTGACCAAGAGTGAGCAGCTCTCTGGCCCGCAAAATCGTCAAAAGCTTCTACGCGGTATTCTGTCTTCACTCAATGCAGATGAAATTGAGGATATCGAAGGCGATCCTGACGCGAGCTTTGTGCCTTTGCTTGAATCGCTTGAAGATGTCACCTTGCTCATTCCTGGGCTTCGCAGCGAGACAGAAGGGTGGAAGTATTTTTCACAACATCCTGTGGAGTTTCATAGCTTGGGTGCAGATCACTCCCCTGACTCCCTCCAAGCCTTGATAGACCTAGGATATATCAAGCTCAATATTCAGATGCTGAGCCTGATCCAGATGACTCTCAATCCGGGGATGTAAGCCGGAACCCCAGAAATTTCCGTCACCCTAGTTGGGTGGGCTCAACACTCGTGTCACCAGCTACCTTCTGGAGAATCGAGCTCGGCCATCCCTCCCTGGACGGGCATCGCTCGACGATGTTCAACGGCTCCCTCACGGGGCCGTCGTTTTGTGGGGGCTATTCCATCCACAAGTCGTCGAGGTTCTTGAAGTTCCAGAGCGTCGGGTCTTCGGGGCCAGTGATACTGTCCTTGCAACTCGTGGCCGCCAGGTCGATGGTCTGCATCGGGATCGGCTCTCTCGAGCGTAGCGAGAAGAACACGCGAACCTTGGGAGTCAGCAGTGATTCCATTCCCGGCTCAACGACAACGGCCAGACGCTGAGAGGACAGGCGAACCAAGGAGCCGACGGGGTAGATGCCCACGGCCTTGACGAAGGCGTGGAAGATGCGTTTGTCGAAATGGCCCTCCCACTTGGCCATCTGCCGCATCGCCGCGGACGGGTCCCACGGCTTTTTGTAGGCTCGCTCCGACGTCACGGCATCATAGACGTCGCAGATTGCGCCCATGCGGGCCAGGAGTGAAATGGCGTCACCGGCCAAGCGATCCGGGTAGCCGGTTCCGTCGATCTTCTCGTGATGGTGCAGGGCAATGTCCACCACCCCGGGCTCGGCCCCGCCTGCGCGCAGCATCTTTGCGCCCTCCACAGGGTGGCGCTTCATGATGGCGAACTCGGCATCGGTGAGCTTGCCTGGTTTGTTAAGCACTTCCAGCGGCATCGCGGCCTTGCCTAGGTCGTGCATCAGTCCGCCGATGCCAGCCAGGCGCGTTTGCTCCTCGTCTAGATCGAGATGCCGGGCCAGCGATAGCATCAGGGCGCAGACGGCAACCGAGTGCAGGTAGGTGTAATCGTCGTGCGTTTTGATGCGTGCGACGCTGATGAGGGCATGAGGTTGGCGCAGCACCGAGGCAGCGATTTCTCCGACCAGCGGCAACGTCGTGCTTGGGTCGACGGCCTTGCCAAGCCGGGCTTCCTGGAACATGTCCATGACTTGGGACTTGGCCGCAAGACAGAGTTTCCGTGCATAACACATTTCGCTCTCCATTGAGGTTGCGCCGTCACTTTTCTTGCTTAGTGGACTAGACGGCAGAGATTGCTCCTCCGACAATTCTCTGGGCTCTGGGCTCTGGGCTCTGGGCTCTGGGCTCTGGGCTCTCTGGGCTCTCTGGGCTCTCTGGGCTCTCTGGGCTCTCTGGGCTCTCTGGGCTCTCTGGGCTCTCTGGGTCGACTTGGCTTTTGGCCAAGTCGACCCAGACCTCCCCGACGCCACATTCTCGAATGGCAGAGAGATCCTGAGGCTCGGTCAGCAGGAAGCTGCCGCGCCAGAATGGGTGTCGAACCCAAGAGCCGGCGAGCTTGTGGATGTACATGCCGAGACGAAGCTCGGATACGGGAATGCGTTTTACCAACTTATTTTCCTTTCTGAGTTGGGTGGTTAGGCGTGCGCCGAGGCTGGCACCCAGCGGTAGAGCGGAGGTAAGGTCACGCCAAGATTCTTGGATCAGCCGGAACCGCCGAAATTTCCGTCAGCCGATCAACATGGCTTTGTCTCGCGCTCGGTCGATGCGTTCCTGCATCGCCTGCATGACTTCTTCGTGGGTGTACGACTTGGCGTTGGGGTCGTCGGCCTCTCGGAGAGCTTCCTCGACCTCGCGGGTCATCCGCGCATATTCTTCCGGCCACAGCGCTTGCTCCATGCGCAGCGACGCCTGCCCAAGCAGGTGCAGCAGGCCGAACAGCCGCATGTCATTGGTGGCGACGACGTGCTCTCGAATCCGCTCCTGGATCACCTCGCAGGCCCGATGCGCCTCTGGCGTCGCCGTGCCCTCGTAGCCGGCTGGGAGTTCTGCTTCTTCAGCGATTCGCGCCCAAGCGATAGCCAGCGCCTCGATGGTGGACAGGTTCATTTGCTCATCCACTTGCGCAGCAGACGCTTTTTCAGGGAGGCGCGCTCTTGCGGATTGCGTCCCTTGTGGTTGGCAATGCGATCCGCCGTGGCGGCCTGGCGCTTGATGGGCCAGTAGGAGCGGCCATCCTTACCCATCGACCAGACGTTGCTGACCTGGTTTTCCAGTAGAGGCAGATGGGCGCATAGAGCTTCCGGCGACGCGCTGGCCAGCGCGGTGCGCTCGTGGGTTCGCCAGCGCTGATGCCAGAGTTTCTTGTCCTCGCGCTCGCTACGGCAGGTCGTGTGCCCAACGATGGGCGTTTTGCGGCGGCTGCGGCTCATGATGTGGTTGTCTCCAAGAACATTCAGGACAGGCTTTCTGGGTAGAGCGCCGTCAACCGGGACAGGGTTTCTTGCACTTGTTCCAGCGAGGTCATCAGATGATCAACCTGATCCTGAAGATCCACGGCGAGATCAAATAGCTCAGCCACTCGGCTGCGTGATCCCTCGTTGAACGCGGCCATTGCCAGTTGATGCAGCTTCAACAGGTCGGTGCGCAGTTGCGGAGGTGCGCCGTCTGCGCTGTCATTCAAATCGCCGCGCAGCACGTCCACGGCATCGACTGCACGCAGCAGTGCCGTGGTATCGAAATTCTCGGGAGTCAGTTCGTCCCATTCGTCGTCGGTGATGCGGGCTGCCATCAGGAGAGCTCCGATTAAGCGGTTGCGAGCGTTAGATGCCCGATCGGCTCGGCTGCTGGCCGTACCTTGATTTCGATGTCGTAGCCGAGGCGATTCAGACAATCCATCAGCTTGCGTTCGGATAGATTGGTGAAGTCGCCGCGCATCATGCCCGACACCTTCGGTTGCGGGATGCCCATGCGTTTGGCCGCCGCTTGTTGAGTCAGCCCAAGGGCGCGCATGGCCCTCCTGATCTCGACCACCAGGCCGGTCTTGATCTTGAGCTTTTCAGCGTCAGGCAGTCCAAGGTCGGCAAAGACGTTGCCCGAGCTGCGCTGAACCTCGACGCCTTCAATGATTCGTTTTTGCATTTCGTAGCTCCTGTGCCAATACCTCGGCCACCTTCAGCCGAGCGCGGATGATGTCCATGTCGGCCTTTGGCGTGGCGATTCCGCTCTTGCTCTTCTTCTGGAAGCAGTGCAGGACGAACACCGCTTCCGCAAACTTGACCGTGTATACCGCTCGATAGGTGCCGCCGGCATCGTCTTCGACGACCTCCAGCACGCCGGCACCACCGAACCCCTTGAGCACCTTTGCTGCGTCATCCTGATCGCCTATCTGCGCCAACGAGAGCGCGTAACCGAAACGGCGACGCACGTCGGACGGCAACGCCATCAAATCCTTGTGGCTGCTCGCGATCCATTCGAGCGGTTTTTCTTTGTTTGTCATGACGGAATTTTATACCTGTTCAGGTAATGATGTAAACGCGGCAACCTCAAGGAGGTGTCGTAAAACATTTGTTTTGCGACAGGCTGTCAGCCGCCGCTGTGCTACCTGTGCAACACCCCCTCAAAAATGTACGGAAAACTCTATCGCTATTCACTATTATGCGGAAACCTGTTTTTGATGGTTATCCGCCTATGTTGGTTGGCTACATGCGCGTGTCGTCGGACTCCGACCGCCAGAGCACGGACTTGCAGCGCGACGCGCTGCTCGCCGCCGGCGTCGATCCGCGTCACCTGTTTGAGGATCGTGCCTCTGGCGCGAAGGATGACCGTGCCGGCTTGGCGCGGGCGCTTGAGTTCGTTCGAGCCGGCGATGTGCTGGTGGTGTGGAAACTCGACCGGCTCGGTCGCTCGCTGTCGCACCTGCTCGCCATTGTGACTTCGCTCAAGGACAAGCGGGTGGCGTTCCGCTCGCTGACAGAGAACCTGGACACTACGACGCCCTCGGGCGAATTCCTGTTCCAGGTGTTCGGTGCGCTCGCGCAGTACGAGCGCGCCTTGATTCAGGAGCGCGTCGTCGCGGGCTTGGCCGCCGCACGCAAACGCGGCCGGATCGGCGGCCGGCCGCAGGCGATCACTGGTGAGAAGCTGGACGCCATCGTCGCCGCGCTCGATGGCGGCATGTCTAAGGCGGCGGTGTGCCGCAACTTCAATGTCAAGCGCACTACGTTGATCGAAACATTGACGCGAGCAGGTTGGCGTGGTGCGGGAAGGACGGTCGATGAGCAACAAGAATAAGCTACTCACCGTCTTTTCTGACGCAGAGCAGGAAGCCTTGTACCGCCTACCGGACTTCGACGATGCTCAGCGGCTGGAATACCTGGCGTTGGCCGAATCTGAACTGGCGTTCGCCAGCAGCCGGCCTAGCCTGCAGGCCCAAGTCTATTGCGTCTTGCAGATCGGCTACTTCAAGGCCAAGCATGCTTTCTTCCGCTTCGATTGGCATGAGGTCGAGGACGATTGCGCCTTCGTGCTGAGTCGCTATTTCCACGGCGAAGCGTTCGAACGCAAGGCGATCACCAAGCATGAGCACTACAGCCAGAAGGGTCAGATCGCCGAACTGTTCGGCTACCGGTCGTGGGCGGCTAGCTTCCTGCCGCAACTGGCACAGCAGGCTGAACAGATCGTGCGGCGCGACGTAATGCCAGGATTCGTGGCCGCCGAACTGATCGTTTGGCTCAGCGAGCACAAAATCATCCGGCCCGGCCACACCACCTTACAAGAGCTGGTCAGTGAAGCCCTGTCCACCGAACGCAGGCGCTTGGGCGGCTTGCTGGCAGAAGTGTTGGACGAATCGGCCAAAGCTGCGCTGGGCCAGCTCCTGGTGCGTGACGACACCCTGTCTCAACTGGCAGCGCTCAAGCAGGACGCTAAAGATTTCGGCTGGCGTCAGATGGCAGGGGAGCGCGAGAAGCGCGCCACGCTGAAGTCCTTGCACGGGATCGCCAAGGCGCTGCTGCCCAAGCTCGGCATCTCGCAGCAGAACCTGCTGTACTACGCGAGCCTGGCGAACTTCTATACCGTCCATGACCTGCGCCACCTGAAGGCGGAGCAGACCCGGCTCTACCTGCTGTGCTATGCCTGGGTACGTTACCGGCAGCTCACCGACAACCTGGTCGACGCGATGGCCTTCCACATGAAAAAACTTGAGGACGAGAGCCGCACGGGTGCGAAACAGTCCTTTGTCGCCGAACAGCTGCGACGCCATCAGGAAACGCCGCAGGTTGGCCGCCTGCTGTCGCTGTACGTGGACGACAGCGTGGCCGATCCGACGCCGTTCGGCGAGGTGCGCCAACGCGCCTACAAAATCATGTCCAGGGAATTGCTGCAAAACACGGCGCAGCGCATGAGCGTCAAGCCACTGAACAAACTGGCGCTGCACTGGCAGGCGGTGGACGGCCTGGCCGAACGCATTCGACGCCATCTACGGCCGCTGTACGTCGCGCTCGACTTCGCCGGCACGGCCCCCGATAACCCATGGCTCGCGGCGCTGACTTGGGCCAAGAGCGTGTTCGCCAAGCAGCAGCGCCTATCACAACGGCCACTCGACGAATGTCCGGCGGCAACGCTGCCGAAACGCTTGCGTCCGTACCTGCTGATGTTCGATGCCGAAGGCACGCCGACAGGCCTGCATGCCGATCGTTACGAATTCTGGCTTTACCGTCAGGTCAGGAAACGCTTCCAGGCGGGCGAGCTCTACATTGACGACAGCTTGCAGCACCGGCATTTGTCCGACGAGTTGGTTTCGATGGACGAGAAAGCCGCCGTGCTCGCGCAGATGGACATCCCCTTCCTGCGGCAGCCGGTCAGTGCCCAGCTCGATGCACTGGCGGCCGAGTTGCGTGCGCAATGGGTGGCGTTCAATCGCGAGCTGAAACAGGGCAAGCTGACGCACCTGGAATACGACAAGGACACGCAGAGACTGACCTGGCGCAAGCCCAAGGGGGAGAACCAGAAGGCGCGCGAGCAAGCTCTCTACGAGCAACTGCCATACTGCGATGTCGCCGACGTGTTTCGCTTCGTCAACGGCCAGTGCCAGTTCCTGTCGGCGCTGACACCATTGCAGCCACGCTATGCGAAGAAGGTAGCCGACGCCGACAGTCTGATGGCGGTGATCATTGCCCAAGCCATGAACCACGGCAACCAGGTTATGGCACGTACCAGCGACATCCCGTACCACGTCCTGGAGAGTACCTACCAGCAGTACCTGCGCCAGGCGACGCTACATGTGGCCAACGATTGCATCAGCAACGCCATCGCCGCACTGCCGATCTTCCCGCATTACTCGTTCGACCTCGATTCGTTGTACGGTGCCGTTGATGGGCAGAAATTCGGCGTCGAGCGACCAACTGTGAAGGCGCGCTACTCGCGCAAATATTTCGGCCGCGGCAAGGGCGTCGTCGCCTACACGCTGCTGTGCAATCACGTGCCGTTGAACGGCTACCTGATAGGCGCACACGAGTACGAGGCTCACCACGTGTTCGACATCTGGTACCGCAACACGTCGGACATCGTGCCGAGCGCGATCACCGGCGACATGCACAGCATCAACAAGGCCAACTTCGCCATCCTGCACTGGTTCGGACTTCGTTTCGAGCCGCGCTTCACCGACCTCGACGACCAGTTGCAGGAGCTGTATTGCGCCGATGATCTGGCATTGTACGAGAAATGCCTGATCCGGCCGGCTGGCCAGATCGACCGGCAACTCATCGTCGGTGAGAAGGCGAACATCGACCGAATCGTCGCCACACTGGGCCTGAAGGAAATGACGCAGGGCACGCTGATCCGCAAGCTGTGCACCTATACGGCGCCGAACCCGACGCGGCGCGCAATCTTCGAGTTCGACAAGCTCATCCGCAGTATCTACACACTGCGCTACCTGCGCGACCCGCAACTGGAGCGTAATGTTCACCGCTCGCAGAACCGCATTGAGTCCTATCACCAGCTACGCTCGACCATCGCCCAAGTCGGTGGGAAGAAGGAATTGACCGGCCGCACCGACATCGAAATCGAGATCAGCAACCAGTGCGCCAGGCTGATCGGCAACGCGATCATCTTCTACAACTCGGCGATCCTGTCCCTGCTGCTGACGAAGTACGAGGCAGCTGGCAATGCCAAGGCGCTGGCGTTGATCACGCAGATGTCGCCAGCGGCCTGGCGGCACATCCTGCTGAACGGGCATTACACCTTCCAGACTGACGGCAAGTTCATCGACCTGGATGCGCTCGTGGCGGGACTGGAGCTGGGCTGACGGAAATTTCTGGGATTCCGGCGTACAACCCCATCATGGTCAGAGCGCCCACCCACGTACCGCCGACACCGAGTGCCAACAGCACCAGTGGCCCGACACAGCACACCGACGCACCGATGGCGGTCAGCGAACTCGCGACCAGCGAGCCTTTCCCGGTGAGTTGCATCCCCATTCCCATCTCCTGAGCCTGATTGCCTAGGTGCTATTCTAAACTCCGTACCAAAGTACGGAATCAAGGAGAAAGTGATGGCCACAGAGCTGACCATTGGCAAGCTGGCAGACGCCGCCGGGGTGAACGTCGAGACGATCCGCTACTACCAGCGACGCGGGCTGCTGGATGAACCAGCCAAACCCTTGGGTGGCCATCGGCGCTATCCGGTGGACATGGTGAAGCGACTGCGTTTCATCAAGCGGGCTCAGGCGCTGGGTTTCACGCTCTCGGAAGTCGGTGGACTGCTGACGCTGGATGAGTCGTGCGCCTGTGCCGAAACGCGAGCACGGGCTGCACGCAAGCTCGCGTTGATCGAGCAGAAGATGGCCGACTTGGTCGTCATGCAGCAACTGTTAGGCGAACTGGTGCAGCAATGTGATGCGGGAGACGGCGGAACGATCTGCCCGATCATCGAGGCACTGATCAGAGAGTAATGCCTGGCGGGTGAGCTGGAGATCGGAAAGCCCCTTTACGGTGGGATTCAGAGCTTACGTTGGTTTTTGGTTCCATTGCTCCCCAAACCCCAAAGTCACGCGCGTGATCGAAGATCTCGCCGGGCCTAATGGTCTGTGTTTCTCGCCAGATGAAAAGACCCTGTACATCGTTGAAGGTCGCGCCAAGCCGAATCGTTTGGTCTGGGCGTACGCGGTTAATGAAGACGGCACGCTGGGTAATCGCAACAAGCATATCGAGGCGACTGCGTATGGCGCGCTCGATGGCATTAAGTGCGATGAGGCCGGTAATCTCTGGTGTGGTTGGGGCAGCAATGGCTCGCCACAGGGTAAACCAGAGGAGCTTGATGGTGTGCGTGTGTTCAATGCTCAAGGCAAGGCGATTGGCCATATTTCGTTGCCGGAACGTTGCGCCAACCTATGCTTTGGCGGCGTTCAAGGTAACCGCCTGTTCATGGCCAGCAGCCATTCTATTTACTCAGTATTTGTAAACACCCGCGGCGCCACTTTTATTAAGTGAGCCACCAGCCGCAACCCAGCGGTTGCGGTTGCCCCACGCTGAACGGCTTGGCAGTACAGCGTGGCTGACTGAAATTAAGTGCGAGCCTCAACGCTCGCACTTATGTCCTGCACGCAGCGCGCGACAATGCCAGAATAGTCGCTCATGTCAGCCTGCGACCTTTGTATGAAAATCCTCAGCCTGCGCCTCAAAAATCTGAACTCACTCAAGGGCGAGTGGAAGATTGATTTCACTGCCGAGCCATTTAAAGACAACGGGTTGTTCGCGATTACCGGGCCCACCGGCGCGGGTAAAACCACGTTGCTTGATGCTATTTGCCTGGCCTTGTATCACCGCACGCCACGTATGAGTACGGTGTCTGCGGGGAGCAATGAATTGATGACGCGGCACACGGCTGAGTGCTTGGCCGAGGTTGAGTTTGAAGTTAAAGGTGTGGCGTACCGAGCGTTTTGGAGCCAGCGCCGCGCCCGCGACAAAGCTGATGGGGCACTGCAGGCGCCCAAGGTTGAGTTGGCATTGATGGCCGACGGCAAAATCGTTACTGACAAAATCAACGAAAAACTGCGTGAAACCGAGCGCCTGACCGGGCTGGATTTTGAGCGTTTCACTAAGTCGATGTTGCTCGCTCAAGGCGGCTTCGCGGCATTTCTTGAGGCCAATGCGAATCAGCGTGCAGAGTTGCTTGAAGAACTGACCGGCACTGATATTTACGGGCAAATTTCTCAGCGGGTGTTTGAGCAAACTCGTGAGGTAAAAACTGCGCTAGATCACCTGCGCGCTAAAGCTGAAGGGGTTGAGCTGTTAAGTGACGAGCAGCGTGAGCAACTTAACGCTGAGCATGCTCAAGTCAGCGTGGATGAGCAGCGTTTGGCGGCTGAGCAAAGCGGCCTGAATGCACAGACGCTGTGGCGCGATGCCAAAGCCAAGGCGCAGACGCAATTGCAGCAAGCGCAGGAGCAAGCGAGTCAGGCACAACAAGCGCTTAATCAGGCTCAGCCGCAATTGCACAAGCTGGCGGCCAGTGAGCCGGCCACACAATTGCAGCCGCTGTACCGCGAGCAACTGCGCATCAGTCATCAGTTGCAAGCCAGCCAAGCTCAAGAGCAGCAGTTGCGTGAGCAGCACATGGCTGCGCTGGAGCAAATCTGTCAGCAGGCGTGGCAAGGTCAACAAGTCAGTCAGCAAACATTGCAGGCAGAACGTGCGACTACAGAGGATTTGCAGCAGCGCGCTGATGCTGTTGCGCAGCAGCTCGTCACTCAGCCGCAGCGGGCGCAGTTAGGTGCGCATCTGGCCGCGTGGCAAGAGCAGTTCGACTCCTTGGCGGTGAGCGAGCAAGAGCAAGCCGCTGAGCGTGAGAAGCAACAACAACTGGATGACCAACTGGCTCAGCTAGCAGCTGAGTTACCCCAGCAGCAAACGGTTTTGCACGCAGCGACGACTCAGCTTAAACAAGCTGAGCTGGCGGCAAACACCGCGCGCGCGGAGTTGGATGGATTGTTTGGCGGCCATAATGACGCAGCCTTACGTGAGCAAACTCAGCAATTAACCGAGCGTGGGCGTCAGCTGGAGCGTTTGGCAATGCTGCTGACTCAGCGTCAGCAGTTTGTTGATCAGCAGGCTCAAGCGCAGGCGCAACTGATAGCTCAGCAAGCCGAGCAAGCGCAGTTAAATCAGCAGCGTGAGGCGCTGCGCAGTCAGTTTGTCGACCTTAAACAGCAGATCGCCGACAAACAAAAGCTGCTTGAGCAAGAGCAACGTATTCAACAGTTAGAACAATACCGCGCCGCCCTACAAGCCGATGAGGCCTGTCCGCTGTGTGGCTCGCATGAGCACCCGGCGATTGCCGAGTATCAAGCGCTTAACCCGTCGCAAACTGTGCAAGCCTTGCAGGCCAAACAGCTTGAGCAAGATGCGGTGCGGGCACAAGGCGAGACGCTGAACAAGCGCCTGGCTGTGGTGGAAACACAAATAGCCCAGGCTCAAGCGCAAGTTAGTGCTGCACGACAGGGGTTGGCTGAGGCGGATCAGCGCTGGCAGCAAGCCTGTGAATCGCTCGGGCAGGCAATTGCGGATGCCAGCGCATTGCAGGCCGCACAACACGACCACGAGCAGCACATGCAGCAGCAACAGTTGCGCATGAGCCAGCTCGACCAACTCAAGTTAGTCGCCCAGCAAGCCGCCGATGGGGTGATGACGGCTGAGCTTGAGCACAGTAAATGCAGCGCTCAATTGGATACGCTGACCAGTAAACAGAGCCATGTGCAACAGCGTCACCACGACAGTATTAGCCAACTGCAGTTGCTCACCAGCAAGCATGCCGAACGCTTGGAACGCCTCAGTAGCTGTTTGCAGGTGCTGGGTTTGAACATGCCTGTAGCGCCTGCCGATTGGCTGCGTGAACAACAGCAAGCATGGCAAGGCTGGCAGGCTGAACAGGCGTTAAGCCTGAGTTTGGCTACGCAGTTGCAAGCGCAAACGCATGCACTGCAACAGGCGCACGAGCACGCACAAACCTGGCAGCAGCACTGGCTTGAGCAAGCGCAAGAGCCGTTAGCGGAGTTGCCGGCGGTTGATAACCCGCATGAGCAATTACAAGCATTGCAGCGTAGTTGGCAGGCTTCGCAACAGCAGCGTGATCAGCTGTGGGGGCAACTGCAAACGGTGCAAGTGCGTATCGAGCACGAGCAGCGTGAGTTAGCCGCGCAAAATAACGACTGGCAGAACGCTTTGGCGGCTAGCCAGTTTGCCGATGAGGCGCAGTTTATGGCGGCGTTATTGGATGACGCTGAACGCGCGAGCTTGCGCGAGCTTCAGCAGCGCCTAAACAACGCAGCCACTGCCGCTCAGGCTTTGGCGCACGATTGCACGCAGCGCTTTGCTGAATTGCAGTCGGTTGAGCAGTCGAAAGTGCTGGTCGATCTGGATGATGAGGCGCTGGCGCAACAGCTTGTACAGTTGGCAACACAGTTGCGCAACCTGAGCCAGCGCCAAGGTGAGATTCGTGCACAACTGCAAGGTGATGATGCGCGGCGCCTGAGCCAACAAAGCCTGTTTGCGCAGATCCGTGCGCAACAATCCAATTACGATGCTTGGCAGCAACTCAACAGCCTGATCGGCTCGGCGGATGGCGCTAAATTTCGCAAGTTCGCCCAAGGATTAACACTCGATCACTTGGTCTACTTAGCTAATCAGCAGCTTGAACGCTTGCATGGACGCTATCAGTTGGCGCGCAAGTCTCTGGGTGAGCTGGAGCTTGAGGTGGTCGATACGTGGCAGGCGGATGTTGCGCGGGACACCAAAACCTTGTCTGGTGGTGAAAGCTTTTTAGTCAGCCTTGCGCTGGCGTTGGCTTTGTCGGATTTGGTCAGCCACAAAACCAGTATCGACTCGCTGTTCCTCGATGAAGGCTTCGGCACCCTCGACGCTGAAACACTTGAGGTGGCGCTGGATGCACTCGACAGCCTGAATGCCAGCGGCAAGATGATCGGCGTCATCAGTCATGTTGAAGCGCTCAAAGAGCGCATCCCGGTGCAGTTAAAAGTGCATAAGGCAATTGGCATGGGCTACAGCGGGCTGGATAAACGCTTCGCGGTATAGTCCTTTGCGAGGCACCTGTCTCGGCGAGTGAGATCGAGACAGATGCTTTGCAAGGATTACTGGAGGCATGCACTGGCTAGTTTGCCGTTAAGCGCTGAGTCTTCGGTACAGTTCTCGGCACATCAAGGGTTCGCCGCGATAAACATCACCACAACCTCTGCCAGCTTTTCGCCCTGATCCTCTTGCAGAAAGTGCCCGCCATTGACGATGGTGGTATGCGCTTGGCCGTGTGTGCCCGGTATCAGCTTTTGCAGCACCTTGTCGCCGCCTTTGGTGATCGGGTCTGAATCACTGAACGCGGTCAAAAAGGGTTTGTTCCACTTCATCAGTACTGCCCATGCTGCGCGGTTTTTATCGGCGGCAGGGTCGTTAGGCGTGGTGGGCACCAACAAGGGAAATTGCCGTGCACCTTCTTTGTAGCTTTCGTCAGGGAAGGGCGCGTCGTAGGCGTCTAGCACCGCTTGCGATAGCTCTGTGGTGGTGGCGCGGTTGATGATCGCTCCAGTGGGGAACTCTGGTACTTGTTGTGAGTATTGCTGCCAGCTTTTGAAGGCCTCCCCTGGGTTGTGATCACCGGTTGGGAGCATGGTGTTGGCGGCAACCACGCGAGCAAATAGGGCTGGGTTTTCTGCGACTAAACGCAAGCCAATCAAGCCGCCCCAGTCTTGGCAAACCAAGGTCACGTCACTCAGTTTTAGCTGGTCGAGCAGCGATTGCGCCCAGTCAACGTGGCGCTGATAGGTGTAGTCGGTACGTTTACTGGGTTTGTCTGAGCGACCAAAACCGATGAGGTCTGGGGCAATAACGCGATGGCCTGCAGCAACTAGTGTGGGGATCATTGTGCGGTACAAGTAGCTCCACGATGGCTCACCGTGCAGCAATAAAACCACTGCGCCAGCGGCTGGACCTTGATCCAAATAATGCATGCGTAACTCACCGCCTTCGCTGTCATCCACCATCAGGTAGTTGGGCTCGAATGCGTAGCCGGGAAGGTTTTCGAAGTGTCGATCTGGGGTGCGTAAAAAATCCATATTGTTCGCCTCGCTAAGTGTCGGTCAGCCATGGTGCGCACGCGCGCCGCCTGTGTACACGTGTTTTGACTCTGTGAATGCTGCGTTATTACGCTCAGTGAGTCTTTGGCGCGTGGGCGGCTCGCGCGTTATCGGGCTGGCAACGCGTGGCTAACTCTGGGGCTGGCTTAGCTCCAGCGTTCTTGGCGCCAGGCTTGTTGCTGTTCTGGGGTGAGGAATGTCCAAGCGACAAAACGGCTTTGTTTTTGCCCTTGAGCCATTTCAACGGTGCGTACTTCCAATGCGCCAGCTTTGTTCAGGGCACTGTAAACGCCGCCGAGGTTGCCGGCTTTGGAGATCAAACTACTGAACCAAAACACCTGTTGGGCGTGTTCAGCGCTTTCGCTGATTAAACGGCTAACAAACGCCGCCTCGCCGCCCTTGCACCAAAGCTCAGCAGCTTGGCCGCCGAAGTTGAGTACCGGCAATTTGCGTTTGGGGTCGAGCTTGCCAAGGTTACGCCATTTGCGGGTGCTGCCTTGCGTGGCTTCCTCAGCGGAGGCATGAAACGGCGGGTTGCACAGGGTGATATCAAAGCGATCTTCGGCGCGGATAACGCCCTGAAAAATATGCGTGCTGTCGTTTTGCTGGCGTAGCTCGATGGCTTCAACGAGCCCCGGATTGGCGTTGAGAATCGCACCGGCTGAGGCAATTGCGCTGCTGGCGATATCACTGCCAACGAAGTGCCAGTCGTATTCGCGATGGCCAATTAGCGGATAAATACAATTGGCGCCAACACCCACGTCTAGCGCATTCACCTGTGCGCCACGAGGAATAACCCCTGCGTTACTTTTCCCGAGCAAGTCGGCGATGTAGTGCAGGTAGTCTGCGCGGCCGGGGATCGGCGGGCATAGATAGTCGGCAGGAATGTCCCAGTGGGCAATGCCGTAGAACTGTTTGAGCAGGGCGCGGTTGAAGACTTTTAGGGGTCATGCCGAGATAAGGCAAAAATTAGGACATTCGTTCTCTAAATTATTGTATTTAAACGAATATTAGAATCCCTTCTCAGCAAAGACTGCTTCGCGCCCAATCGCTTCAGCCATCCATGGAGGAAGCTTGGATCTATGCGATTTCAAGACCTGCCAATCGCTATTCGACAGGCACGTGCGCAGCTTCGCGACTGCCTCTTGGGCGTGGGGTTTGCCCAACCAGGCAAGTGCACGTACAGCGTCGCCAGCAATGGTCGCTCCGAGGGCGACCTGCCACTGTGGCGCATGTTCGATTCTCACCTGAATTTTGCCTAATTGCAGGGTTCTCGGCCGTCCGCTGGTGATAAATACTTCCTTAATCGACACCTGCTGCGTCAGCCCTAGAAGGGGTCATGCCGAGATAAAGGGAAAATTCACTCACTTCCCTCCTATCCGCATGTTTTATAAAGACTTTTCAGGACGTAACTGAGTCTTGCCGAGATAAGGCAAAATTAGGACATTCGTTCTCTAAATTATTGTATTTAAACGAGCATCAGAAGCCCTGCTCAGCAAAGACTGCTTCGCGCCCAATCGCTTCAGCCATCCATTGAGGAAGGTTTGATCTATGCGATATCAAAATCTGCCAATCGTTACTCGACAGGCACGTGCGCAGCTTGGCGACTGCCTCTGGGGCGTGGGGTTTCCCCAGCCAGGCAAGCGCACGTACAGCGTCGCCAGCAATGGTTGTTCCGAGGGCGATTTGCCAATGCGGCGCATGCTCGATTCTCACCTGAGCCTTGCCTAGCTGCAGGGTTCTCGGCCGTCCGCCGGTAACAAATACCTCCCTAATCGACACCTGTTGCGTTAGCCCTAGAAGGTTCGCTGCGCGGGCACCGCTTAACGCGATTACCTGATGGCTTTTCGAAGCTATCGCACTGATAACCTTCTCCGTCGCCGGCGCGCGTTTGCCGAAGCGCCCGGTGACCGGCGCCACATAGAGGCCGCGTGAAATCCGCATTAACTCCCCGCCCTTGGCTAATCGAGAGAATGCTTGGTCCACCGAAGCACGGTCAGCCAAGTGAAGGAATTCGTTTGGTGCAAGGATGCCTCCTTCAGGAAGAAGCCTGCTGTGTTCGATGATTGCCGCGGAAAGGGATTTCATGGATGGCTGGTTTTTGAAATAGGGGTCGTCTCAGAAAACGGAAAATAAAGCACGCTAAGGCATAGCCGACCCTGCCAGGCTTGTTCCGCCCTGTAGCGACGCGATCAGCGGGCAGGAAACATTCCCCTTCCGCGCATGGCAGGCGCACACCAGTTCAGACAGCACGGTTTCCATGCGCGCCAGGTCGGCCATCTTTTCGCGCACGTCCTGAAGCTTGTGCTCGGCCAGGCTGCTGGCTTCCTCGCAGTGGGTGCCATCATCGAGCCGCAACAGCTCGGCGATTTCATCCAGGCTGAAGCCCAGCCGCTGGGCCGATTTCACGAATCGCACCCGCGTCACATCCGCCGCGCCATAGCGGCGAATGCTGCCGTAAGGCTTGTCCGGTTCCGGCAGCAGGCCCTTGCGCTGATAGAACCGGATCGTCTCCACGTTGACCCCGGCCGCCTTGGCAAAAGCGCCAATGGTCAGGCTCTCCAAATTGTTTTCCATATCACTTGACTCCGTACATGAGTACGGAAGTAAGGTTACGCTATCCAATTCAAATTCGAAAGGACAAGCGCATGTCTGAACCACAAAACGGGCGCGGCGCGCTCTTCGCTGGCGGACTGGCCGCCATCCTCGCCTCGACCTGCTGCCTCGGGCCGCTGGTCTTGGTCGCCTTGGGATTCAGCGGGGCATGGATCGGCAACCTGACCGTGCTGGAGCCCTATCGCCCGATTTTCATCGGCGCAGCGTTGGTAGCCTTGTTCTTCGCCTGGCGGCGCATCTACCGCCCTGCGCAAGCCTGTAGACCGGGTGAGGTCTGCGCGATTCCCCAAGTGCGAGCGACTTACAAGCTCATTTTCTGGGTCGTGGCCGTGCTGGTTCTGGTCGCGCTCGGATTTCCCTATGTCATGCCATTTTTCTACTGATCGGAGTTCACCATGAAGAAACTGTTTGCCTCCCTCGCCCTCGCCGCCGTTGTTGCCCCCGTGTGGGCCGCTACCCAGACCGTCACACTGTCCGTACCGGGCATGACCTGCTCTGCCTGTCCGATTACCGTCAAGAAGGCGATTTCCAAGGTCGAAGGCGTCAGCAAAGTTGACGTGACCTTCGAGACACGCGAAGCGGTGGTCACCTTCGATGATGCCAAGACCAGCGTGCAGAAGCTGACCAAGGCAACCAGAGACGCGGGCTATCCCTCCAGCGTCAAGCAGTGAGCCACTGAACCAGAGCCTAGGGCGATCATGGGGATGATCACACGCATTGCCGACAAGGCTGGCGCGCTCGGCAGCGTTGTTTCAGCGATGGGCTGCGCCGCCTGCTTCCCGGCCCTCGCCAGCTTGGGCGCGGCCATCGGGCTGAGCTTTCTACAGGAATACGAAGGGTTGTTTATCTCCACGCTGTTACCGCTGTTCGCCGTCGTGGCTTTGCTGGCGAATGCACTGGGCTGGCTGAGTCATCGGCAATGGCACCGCAGCCTGCTCGGCATGATCGGGCCAGCCATCGTGTTCGCCGGAACCGTCTGGCTGCTTGGCAACTGGTGGACAGCACGCCTCGTATACACCGGCCTAGCCCTGATGATCGGCGTGTCGATCTGGGACTTGGTTTCGCCGGTAAATCGCCGCTGCGGCCCGGATGGCTGCGAACTCCCCGCGAAACACGACTGACTGCGTGAGCCAGCGGCCAACACAGAAAAGGAACGATGAATGACCACCCTCAAAATCACCGGCATGACCTGTGACTCGTGTGCGACGCACGTCAAGGAAGCCCTGGAGAAAGTTCCCGGCGTGCAGTCGGCGGATGTCTCCTATACGAAGGGCAGCGCCAAACTCGCCGTCGAGGCCGGCATATCGCCGGACGCGTTGACTGCCGCCGTGGCCGGACTCGGTTATCGGGCCACGCTCGCCGACGCGCCCGTGCCTCCGGTGGGCGGTGGCTTGCTCGGAAAGATGCGCGAATGGCTAGGTAGCGGCGACAAGGCTGGTGGTGACGGTGGCGGATTGCATATTGCCGTTATCGGCAGCGGTGGCGCGGCGATGGCGGCGGCGCTGAAAGCCGTCGAGCAAGGCGCGCACGTCACCTTGATCGAGCGCGGCACCATCGGCGGCACCTGCGTCAATGTCGGCTGCGTGCCGTCCAAGATCATGATCCGCGCCGCGCACATCGCCCACTTGCGCCGAGAAAGCCCGTTCGATGGCGGCATGCCGCCCACACCGCCGACGATCTTGCGCGAGCGGTTGCTGGCCCAGCAGCAGGCGCGCGTCGACGAACTGCGCCACGCCAAATACGAAGGCATCCTGGATGACAATCCCGCCATCTCCGTGCTGCACGGCGAAGCCCGTTTCAAGGACGCGCACAGCCTGACCGTGCAACTCAACGGTGGTGGCGAACGTGTGCTGGCGTTCGACCGTTGCCTGATTGCCACCGGCGCGAGTCCGGCCGTGCCGCCGATTCCCGGCCTGAAGGACACGCCGTACTGGACTTCCACCGAAGCACTGGTCAGCGACACCATTCCTGAGCGGCTGGCCGTGATTGGTTCGTCGGTGGTAGCGCTGGAACTGGCGCAGGCGTTCGCCCGACTGGGCAGCAAAGTAACGATTCTTGCACGCAGCACCCTGTTCTTCCGCGAAGACCCGGCCATCGGTGAGGCAATCACGGCGGCGTTCCGCGCCGAAGGGATCGAGGTGCTGGAGCACACCCAGGCCAGCCAGGTCGCGCACGAGGGCGGCGAATTCGTGCTCACCACGGCGCACGGCGAGCTGCGCGCCGACAAACTGCTGGTCGCCACCGGTCGCTCGCCCAACACGCGCAGCCTGGCGCTGGACGCGGCAGGTGTCGCGCTCAACCTGCAAGGCGCTATCGTCATCGACGTCGGCATGCGGACCAGCACGCCGGACATCTACGCGGCCGGCGACTGCACCGACCAGCCTCAGTTCGTCTATGTGGCGGCAGCGGCCGGCACCCGTGCGGCGATCAACATGACGGGCGGTGACGCGGCGCTTAACCTTGCCGCCATGCCTGCCGTGGTGTTCACCGATCCGCAAGTCGCCACCGTGGGCTACAGCGAGGCAGAGGCCCAGCACGACGGGATCGAGACCGACAGTCGCACCTTGACCTTGGACAACGTGCCGCGTGCGCTCGCCAACTTCGACACACGCGGCTTCATCAAGCTGGTCATCGAGGAAGGTAGTGGACGGCTCATCGGCGTACAGGCGGTCGCGCCGGAAGCCGGCGAACTGATCCAGACGGCGGTACTCGCCATCCGTAACCGGATGACCGTGCAGGAACTGGCCGACCAGTTGTTCCCCTATCTGACGATGGTCGAGGGACTGAAGCTCGCGGCGCAGACCTTTAACAAGGATGTGAAGCAGCTTTCCTGCTGCGCCGGGTGAGAAAAAGGAGGTGTTCGATGAACGCCTACACGGTGTCCCGGCTGGCCCTTAATGCCGGGGTGAGCGTGCACATCGTGCGCGACTACCTGCTGCGCGGACTGCTGCGGCCGGTGGCGTGCACCCCTGGCGGCTACGGCCTGTTCGACGATGCGGCCTTGCAACGGCTGTGCTTCGTGCGGGCTGCTTTCGAAGCGGGTATCGGTCTCGACGCGCTGGCGCGGCTGTGCCGGGCGTTGGATACCGCGGACGGCGACGAAGCGGCCGCGCAGCTTGCCGTGCTGCGCCAGTTCGTCGAACGTCGGCGCGAAGCATTGGCCGATCTGGAGGTGCAGTTGGCCACCATGCCGACCGAGCTGGTACAGCATGCGGAGAGTCTGCCATGAACAGCCCCGAGCGCTTGCCGACCGAGACACACAAGCCGTTCACCGGCTACCTGTGGGGCGCGTTGGCCGTGCTCACCTGTCCCTGCCATTTGCCGATTCTCGCTGTGGTGCTCGCGGGGACGACGGCCGGCGCGTTCATCGGGGAGCATTGGGGTATTGCAGCCATCACGCTGACCGGCTTGTTTGTCCTGTCCGTGACGCGGCTGTTGCGGGTCTTCAAGGAAAGATCGTGAGCACATCACTGCCCGCCAGATGGACGGCGACCGAATTGGCGCAGGCGGTTGTGCGCGGGCAGTTTGAGCTGCACTACCAGCCGATTGTCGATTTGCGCAGTGACCAGATTGTCGGTGCGGAAGCCCTGTTGCGCTGGCGTCATCCGCAGCTCGGACTTTTGCCGCCGGGCCAGTTCCTGCCCGTGGTCGAATCGTCCGGCTTGATGCCTGAAATCGGCGCTTGGGTGCTGGGCACCGCCTGCCGCCAGATGCGCGAATGGCGGATGCTGGCATGGCAACCGTTCCGGCTCGCCGTCAATGTTTCGGCGAGCCAGGTAGGACCGGATTTCGACGGGTGGGTAAAGGGCGTGCTGGCTGACGCCGAGTTGCCTGCCGAGTATCTGGAAATTGAGCTGACCGAATCGGTCGCGTTCGGCAATCCGGCGATCTTCCCAGCCCTGGAAGCCTTGCGACAGATCGGTGTGCGCTTCGCTGCCGATGACTTCGGGACGGGGTATTCCTGTCTGCAACACCTGAAGTGCTGCCCGATTACTAAGCTCAAGATCGACCAGTCCTTCGTCGCCGGACTCGCCGACGACCACCGCGACCGGACCATCGTGCACACCGTGATTCAGCTTGCGCACGGGCTGGGAATGGACGTGGTGGCCGAGGGCGTGGAAACGCCGACCAGTCTCGCGCTGTTGCGGCAAGCGGAGTGCGATACGGGGCAAGGCTTCCTGTTCGCCAAGCCAGTGCCGGCGGCGGCATTCGCCGCCTTTGTCAGTCAATGGAGGGGTGCCACCATGAATGCAAATGATCCGACTGCCACCAGTTGCTGCGTGTGCTGCAAGGAAATCCCGCTCGACGCCGCCTTCACACCGGAAGGTGCGGAGTACGTCGAGCGCTTCTGCGGGCTGGAGTGTTATCAACGCTTCCAGGCGCGGGCAAGCAACGCGACCGAAACGAGCGCCGAACTGAACGCTTGCGGTTCGCCGCCGTCAGATTGAGGCATGCCCTAACTGGGCGTCAGGCCGGAACCTTGGGCAGTGTCAGAATAGGGCCGATTCCAGCATTTTCTGACGACTCGCCTGCAACCTCTAGGGCCTCAACCTGACAGGCCGCACGCTTAGCGTACGATTTTGTCCGTTTTCTCTATCGTCCCCTCCATGCCCGACGGACGGTCGCCGGCCCGCCCTGGTCGAAGGCCGCCCCACTCGGCCCGGCGAGGCCCGGCCAAGGTTGGACAGTTGCAGCGGCCAAAATCGCCCCCTGCGGCCTCCTGGGCGCGTTTCTGGTGCCAAGGTAGGCTTGCCCCCTGACTGACAGCTTCCGCGTTGTGTGGGCGATTCTGGAGGCTCTGACGCTGCTCCGGTTGCAGCGCTCCCGCCCCCTCTTTGGCGTTCAACCTGTCGTTTTCAGAAGACGGCTGCACTGAACGTCAGAAGCCGACTGCACTATAGCAGCGGAGGGGTTGGATCCATCAGGCAACGACGGGCTGCTGCCGGCCAATAGCCGACAATGACGACACTGGAAATCCCCGCCTGTGAGCGTCGGCTCAGGGCGGGACAGCGTCATCCAGCTACCTGCGCCACTGACTCAGCCTTGTCCAGCCGGCCGCGCCGCACGAACAGACTGACCAGCCGTTGACGGATCGCCACCTGGAGTTCCGCCAGTTGTTCCGGCGTGATGCGAATTTCACCCGCTCGACGAGCGCAACACCGGCGCCGCCTACGCCAAGAACCGGCGAATCGAACTCAAACTCACGAACCGCTGAGCGCCGCGTCACCGCGCTGCTGCGCCAGCCAGTCGCGCGGGGCGCAGCCCATGCGCACGCGGAAGGCGCGCGCCAGAGCGTTCGGGCTGCCGTAGCCGACGCGGTCGGCCACCACCGCCACCGGCCGCCCCTGCTTGAGCAGGGTGCAACTGACGTTCATCCGCCAGTCGGCCAGATAGTCGCCCGGCGTGACGCCCACCGCGTCCTTGAACGCGGCGGCGAAGCGCGCGCGTGACATGCCCGCCTTCGCCGCCAGCGCCTCGAGCGACCACGCGGTCTGCGGCGCATCGTGCATGGCGGTTATGGCGCGCGCGAGTTTCGGGTCGGCCAGGCCCGCCAGCAGTCCGGTGGCGCCAAGCCGCCCATCCATCAGATAACGCAGCAACTGGATCAGTAGCAACTCGCACAAGCGGTCGATGGCGGCCTGCCGACCGCACTGGTCGCGCTCGGCTTCGGCAAACAGCAACTCTAGCGTCGGCCCGAGGCCGGGCAAGTCCGCCAACGGAATCAGCAGCATCGACGGCAAGGCCATGGCCAACGGATTGCCCGTCGAAGCGCCCAGGTCGACCTCCGCACACAACCGCTCAGCGGTATCGCCGGGGGCGGCGACAAAACGATGCGACGCCACGCGCGGATAAAACAGCAGGCTCGGCTCGGTAACCAGCAGATCTTCATGCACGGGCGAACGCGCCGTAATCGGGCCGCGCCGCACCAGATGGATATAGCCATGCGGCGCCGCGTAATGATGCTGCCCACAGAAGGCGCCGCTGTGAAAAACGCGCGCCGAAAGCGAGTAGTGCCGGAGCAAGCCGGCCAGTCGATCCGCCATTCCACTCTCCATATAAGACGATAGGTTACGTATTTGATACTTTACGTGCCATATCGTACCAAACAAAGGGCGATCATGCCCACGTGCTCTTGCACCTCACCCACTACGGAGATAGACATGACCCAAATCGCCCCCCTGACCATCGACACCGCTGACGCCGCTACCGCTGCCACACTCAAGGCCGTCAAAGCCAAGCTTGGCATGGTGCCGAACCTGTTCGCCACGCTGGCCCACGCGCCGGCGGCGCTCAATGGCTACCTCGGCTTGTCCGAAACGCTGGGCACCGGCCGCCTGAATGCCTCCCAGCGCGAGATCGTTGCGCTCGCTGCCGGTCAAGCCAATCGCTGCCAGTATTGCCTGAGCGCACACACCCTGATCGGCAAAGGTGCCGGACTGTCGGCAGAGGCCATCGCCGCGGCCCGCACCGGCCAGGCGGCCAACGCACTTGACGATGCAATCGCCGGCTTTGCCCGCGCGCTGGTCGAGCAACGCGGCGTGGTGTCGGCCGACGCCATGGCCAACTACCGCCGCGCGGGGCTCGACGACGGCCTGATACTGGAAGTGATCGCCAACGTCGCGCTGAACACGCTCACCAACTACACCAACCACATCGCCGACACCACGGTGGATTTCCCCGTGGTCGCCGTCTGATCTCCATAGGCATATAAGGAGAACACGATGAAAATCGCACTCACCGGCGCTCTGCTCGCCAGCGCCCTCGTCCTGCCACTGGCCGTCACGGCCGGCGACTTTTCGCCCTATGTGGACAGCCAGGGCGGCATCAGCCGCCCCACAGACTTCCGCACAAACTTCGTCCACCTGGGCTCATATGCGGTGTTGGACGAAAAATCCGCCTCTCGCGGCTTGCACGATGTGTACACCGAAAAGGCCTCGGCCGAGCACTACCGCAAGACCGGCAAGTTCTTGGACGGCGCCACGCTGGTGAAAGAGATCCGCAAGCTCGAAACCAGCGCCATGACCACTGGCAACCCTGTGGTCTGGGGTTCCGATGCGGCCGTGTGGTTCGTGATGGTCAAGGACGCCAAAGGCCGTTTCGCCAGCAACCCCTTGTGGGGCGACGGCTGGGGCTGGGCGCTGTTCAAGGCCGACGCCCCCGCCAAGAATGTCGCCGTCAGCTACGAAGCCGACTGCATGGGCTGCCATGTGCCGGCGGCCAAGACCGACCGCGTATTCATCCAGGGCTATCCGACACTGACCCAGCACTGACTTGCTGCCGGGTTACGCTTCGCGCAGGATGGCACCTCCGTCCTGCGCGAGCCACCCTTTCCGGAAGCGCGCCATGCCGACACTCGACGCCTTTCTGACCGACGTCCGCGCCTGCACGCGCTGCGCACCGCATCTGCCACACGGCGTGCAGCCGGTCTTCCAGTTTCACCCGAGTGCGCCCATCCTCATCGCCGGCCAAGCACCGGGGGCCCGGGTCCATGCCTCAGGCGTGCCCTTCGACGACGCCAGCGGCGCGCGCCTGCGCGCCTGGCTGGGCGTGGACCGCGACACCTTCTACGACCCTACCCGCATCGCCATTCTGCCCATGGGCTTCTGTTATCCGGGCACCGGCAAAAGCGGTGACCTGCCGCTACGCCCGGAGTGCGCCCCCCGCCTGGCGCGAAGCCTTCATGCAGCGTTTCGAGCGCCTGTCGCTGGTCATCGTGCTGGGCAGCTACGCCATGGACTACCACCTCGGTACTGGCAAGACGCCGCTCACCCGGGTGGTCGAAGCCTGGCGCGAGCACTGGCCGCAAGCGTTCCCCCTGCCTCACCCTAGCCCGCGCAACAATCGCTGGCTGGTGCGCAACCCCTGGTTCCAACAAGACGTGCTGCCCGCGCTGCAAGCACGCGTCCAGGCAGTCCTCACCGCCAACCCCAAGGAAACCCCATGACCGACGACACCGCCGCCATTACCGAGCTGCTGCACAAGTACTACGACACCCTGGCCTGGGCGAACGGAGACAGGCACCGGCTTTGGAGCGATGAACGACGGCTTCAGGTGCGGTAGCTGACGCCTGGGACCTCAATCACCGTATGACCGGGTCGAAAGCGGTCCTTTCTCTGACAACATCGCCCTAGCCCGCACTCAACCCCCACAACACATCCAGCACATGTTGCGTAGGCCGCTCGACGTCCCCACCACGGTGGGCAATACCAAGTTGACGCCACAATAAGGGCTGTAATGGCCGCATGACGATCCTGGTATCGGGCAATGGCGTGGAGGCTTCATGCGGCAACAACGTCGCACCATAACCGGCCGCCACTAGGCTTTTGATCGCATCGTTGTAGTTCAGTTGAATACGCGGCGTGGGCTGCCGTCCATCACTGGCGAACCACTCCGAGGTCAAGCGCGAAAGCCGAGTAGTTTTGTCATTCAGAATTAATGGCTGGGCGGCCAGCCAACCGGGGGTCACAACATCCGGGCATTCCCAGCGAGCCGGCAAGAAGGCCATGACCGGGTCCCGCCGCCATGGCTCGATCCGCAATTCCTTCACCGGGGTCTGTGGCAGCGCGACCAGACCGATCTCCAAAGAGCCCTCGGCAAGCTTCTTCAAAGTTTCCTGCGACGTGAGCACCGCGACCTGCACATCGATAGCGGGATGGCGTTGGCCCAACGTCTCCAAAGCTTGCGGCATCAACTGTGCGATGGCCCCTGTGGAGGCACCCAGCCGCACACGCCCGGCCAAGCCCTGCACCTGACGCTCCACGTCCTCAAGCGCCTGCTCCGCATCCGCCAACAGGCGCCGCGCGCGCTCCACCAGCGTTTCTCCAATCGCCGAAGGCTGAATGCGCCCACGTGTGCGCGACAACAGCTTTCCGCCAACCCGCGACTCCAGGTCGGCAATATGCAAACTGACCGTGGGTGGCGCGAGGTGCAGCACACGGGCCGCCTCGGCAAACGAACCCAGGTCGGCAATGGCCACCAACGTGCGCAGACGGTCCAGGCTGATTTCGCGCATGAGTCACTCCTTGTTCAGAAAAGCTGAATTTCATCGTTTAGAAATTCAACTTTTCCTATCTTAGCCCCTCACTGAAGATTGGAACTCCTGATTTCCTATGTCCGAGAGCATTCCATGGCAAGTCCTCTTATATTCATCGACGGCGACCAAGGCACCACCGGGTTGCAAATCCATCAACGTCTACGCGACCGGACCGATCTGCGGCTTATCACGCTCAGCCCCGAACATCGCAAGGATCCGCAACGTCGCGCCGAAATCATCAACGCCTGCGACATCGCGATTCTCTGCTTGCCCGACCAAGCCGCACGCGACGCTGTAGCGAGCATCGAAAACCCCGCCGTTCGGGTGATCGATGCGAGTTCGGCGCACCGCACCCATCCAGACTGGACCTATGGTTTCGCGGAGATGAACTCGCAGCAGGCCCAACGCATCGCCACGGCACGGCGGGTCAGCAATCCCGGTTGCTATCCCACGGGGGCGATAGGGCTGCTGCGCCCATTGCTGGAGGCCGGGTTGCTGCCCAGGGACTATCCGACGAACATTCATGCTGTGTCGGGCTATTCCGGAAAAGGGCGCGTTGGCGTGCAAGAGCATGAGGGAGAGGGCGCATCACAGGCGCCCGCGTTTCAGGTTTATGGTCTGGGGCTGGCACACAAACATATTCCGGAGATTCAGCAGCAAAGCGGTCTGATGGAGCGGCCGATGTTTGTGCCGGCTTATGGGGCTTTTCGGCAGGGGATCGTGCTGACCATACCGTTGCAACTTCGCTTGTTGGCGCCGGGCGTGGATGCGGTGCGGTTGCATGCGTGTCTTATGCAGCACTACGTCGATGCGGACCATGTACAGGTGATGTCGATGCAGGAGGCCAAAGGGTTGACGTGCCTTGATCCTCAGGCGCTTAACGGGACTGATAGTTTGCGATTGGTGGTGTGTGAAAATGATGAGACGGGGCAGGTTTTGTTGGCTGCGGTGTTTGACAATCTTGGGAAGGGAGCCGCTGGAGCGGCGGTGCAGAATCTGGATTTGATGGTTGCAGGAACATGACTCCGACTACCCACTGGCTCTAGAGTCTATGGCTCGAATTTTCGAGCGGTTGTTTCCTCTCTGTTTATGGCCTGGCATCGACGGCATTAAACGAGTCGAAAACAGAATCTACGCGTGTCAGCAGTTTGCAATCCAGTCAGGCTTTGAAGTTAAACGGTCGTCCACGACAGGCAGCAATCGGCCAACAGCGGCCGTTTTAGAGTAGGGAAAATAAATCCCCTTTTCTGCTGTCTACGCTTCGCAGCGCCGGTTACCCGGTCACCACGCAAGACTCGCTTCCGGTCGGTGGCTAACCTTTACCGGGCGGGGGTCATACCCGCTGGGTTTCTTACGCCATTTCGTGACGGCTTGCGTCGTCATTCCCAGGCGACCAAGCTTTGCCTGGCGCACATAAATCAGTCCCCTTTTTCTCTTTGCGCAGCAATGGCGTCGATCCTTCGCGCCTGCAAACCTTTGGTGCAGGCTCCAGCTCGCCCATTGCCCCCAACGACACCGCCGAGGGTCGCGCCCAAAATCGCCGCGTTGAAATCAAACTGGTGCCCCGTAGCGGCGCTGTAGCTCAAGGGTAATGGTGCCTTGGTGCTCTTTTCGTCGGATGCCCAGCTATCTTTTAATGGGTTACGGGCGATTTGCAGTGGGCTCCAAAACCTGGCCTCAGGAGGTGCAAGCTCCCGTGGCACCGGCTTTGGACTGGGCAGACCAATACGCCGGCCCATAAGCCCATAAGGATCCCGGCCTCGGCCGGGTTCTTTATGCCCGCTTCGCGGGCTTGAGCCCAGAAGGGAGCGGCGTGCGCCGGATTCGCATCTGCCAGCCAGTACGCAGCCCGTTTGGAACTCAGTTGATCCGTCTTTTTCAACGGTTTAACAGCCAAATCAATACGTTCACAAGTACACTCGCCACCCTAGGGATGGTGAAGCATCCACGAGCGGTACTAGAATTTTCAGCTTTTCGGTGCCGCCGCACGAATTCAAGGGGCAAGCATGGATTACGAACAACTGCCGAGGGCCGCCTTGGTCCGTATGCTGCAGGAGCATGATGCGGCGCTTGCCGATGCTGGCAAGAATGGCATCGTTATGAGTTACACCGGGCGGGCTGCTCCCTGGCAGATCATCCGCCAGGTCAAGCCGAAGCTGCATCGTATTATCAAGAAAGTATCCTTTGGAGAGGAAACCGCCCAGTCAGAGAATGAGATCTGGGACGGTGAAAACCTTTCTGCGATGGTCACGCTCTATAAATATCGTGGTCAAGTTGATCTTGTAGTAACAGACCCGCCGTACAACACCGGCGAGGACTTCCGCTATAACGACAAGTGGGACAAGGATCCAAACGATCCAGATCTCGGCGATGTAGTTCCTAAAGATGATGGGTCCAAGCACAGCAAATGGTTGCGCTTCATGACACCCAGAATCTGGATGATGCGTGAGATGCTAACCCCAGGCGGGGTTATGGCTATCTGTATTGATCATAGGGAACTATTTAGACTTGGCATGCTCATGGACGAAATCTTCGGCGAAGAGAATCGCATTGGCATAATCAATTGGCAGAAAAGCTATTCACCTCGCAGTGATAATAAGGGGGCGGCGGCGAAAACTGAGTGCAACACCTGACCTTTCCGGTACGGTGCTGTCCCTATGTCTTATTCCGAACTCAGCGTTGAAGAGCGCGCCACCATTCAAATCGGTCATGCCCAAGGTTTCAGCCTGCGCGGGATTGCCTGCTTGATCAACCGATCCCCTTCGACCATCAGCCGGGAGCTGCGCCGCAATCGAGATGCCTGTGGCGGCTACTCGGCCCGCGTGGCCCAGCAGCAGATGCAGGCCCGCCGTCAGGTGTGTCGACCGAAGCAAAAGCTGTTGCCGGGTAGCGAGCGCTTCGAATTGGTGGCGCATATGCTGCGTGAGCGTTTGTCTCCCGAGCAGATTGCCGGCAAGCTGCGCAGCATGAATATTCCCAGCCTCAGAGATGCCTACGTCTGTCGCGAGACGATCTATAACGCGATCTATGCCTTGCCAGTCGGCGAGCTGCGTAAAGAGCTGATCATCTGCCTGCGCCAAAGCAAGACGATGCGCAGGCCGCGCTCTGGCGGCGTGGATCGGCGCGGTCAGATCCCTGAGAGGGTCAGTATTCATGTACGTCCGCCGGAGATCGAAGACCGACTGATGCCAGGGCATTGGGAAGGCGACCTGATCAAGGGCAAGGCCAACGCCTCGTCTGTAGGTACGCTGGTGGAGCGCACCAGTGGCTACCTGATGCTGGTGAAGATGAACGACGCGACGGCGACCTCGGCGATGGAAGGCTTCAGTGCAGCGCTCAATGGCATGCCGCTGGCGATGCGCAAGAGCATGACCTACGACCAGGGCCGAGAAATGGCGCGGCATGCTGAAATCACCCAGCAGACCGGGGTGGCGATTTACTTCTGCGACCCGCACAGCCCTTGGCAGCGCGGCAGTAACGAAAACATCAATGGCCTGATCCGCCAGTACCTGCCCAAAGGCACGGACTTGTCGGTGCATAGCCAGGAGGAACTGGATGCCATCGCACTGCAACTGAACATGCGCCCCCGTAAGCGCTTCGACTTCAAGTGTCCGATCGAGGTTATGGACGAGGTGATGCAGGAAGCTATGGCTATGCGGCATGATGCTCCAGCTTCAATTCAATAACCGTGTTGCACTCAGCTCCTGTAACCGCCCACTTTAATGTCAGGAAGCTTAAGCTCTGTTAGTGTTTTGGCTATTCTCTCTCCTCTTGGAA